>VMHT01026612.1_pt1 | contig 16238 bp, 26 predicted proteins | sample 4693611 | NCBI WGS metagenome assembly VMHT01 (sample SAMN12280063, study PRJNA550983) | marine metagenome | isolation source: seawater sampled from same location over 5 years 0.02-0.2 micron viral filtrate | place: USA: collected off the coast of southern California halfway between the port... ... | reverse complement strand
ATGCATGATATATTACCTCTTTGTTATTCTCTATCTTTGTAAAATGTTTTACTTTGTCAAACATAGGTAAGATAGAAAAACTTTTTCCATTAACCAAAATAGCACCATGACCTTCACAGTCATGGCACTCTTCGTATGGTTTTTCAAAAGCATCGTAAATATGAATGATGCCTGATCCGTCACAAGTTTTACAATTAATAAATTCTTTCATAATACCTCCCTTAGTATCCATAATCTTCATCTGTACCCATTCCTGCAGAAGCTAAAGTCATAGCGTCTGCGTCAATGTCTGAAAGATTATCTTCATAATCATTTTTTATTTCAGTAGGTAAACCAAAAAATTCTTCTTTAGACTTCCATTTATAAAGTTCATATTTGGTTTTTTCATCTGGTGCGTTTTCGTATTCTTGAATGTTAATCCTATGAGGGCCATGTGGGGTATCACCAAATTCTAAATATGATTTTTCAAGATCACCCATTTTGTATTCATCACATTCTTCACGATGACAAACATATTGTATTTCGCCATCACAAAATCTTTTATGAACAAAAGCAATAGCTGATGCTTCACAATCTGTTCCTGTAATAATGAACTCTTCACCAAATTTAAATTTATGATATGGATTATCAAATTCAGCACTATCAAGATTATAATTTTCTATACATTGAGTAGAAATATAAAATATTTTATTCATGTTTACCTCCTGTGAAGGTGCCATTAGGCACCCTCCTGTATTAATTGTGATGTATGAAAGACACAAAATTTTCTTGCAGAAAATCTTTCTTCAAGTTTACCATTAGATTTTTCAACAGTATCCCAAAATGGTTTATTTAATTTTGCGATAGCTTTTGTACCTTTAGGGATTTTATAACCTAATTTATATGCTTGATTAAAAGTCATAAATCCACCTGTTAGACCTGTTGATTTTAATATTTCAACATTTTTACCTTCGTAGTGTTTTTGTGTAAGTGCGTTGTAGTACATTTTGACCTCCTGTATGATCATTATGTATTAAAAACTAATTTGTTGTACGGACTTGTCAATCTTTTGTTAACAAAATCTTAACCTTTTTTAATCTGTTATTTTTCTTTATTTTCAATGGTTTTTCATGTAGTTTTATTTTAAATATAATTTCTAACATTATATTCCTCCTGTTTGGGGTAGGTTTGATCGACCTGCCCCTTTTTTTTTTGTTTATTTTTACTTGTTTTTGGTTAGTAATATTTAAAACAACAGGAGTTATCAAATGTCAAAAATGCCAAAAATGAATCTTTGGATTGATGCTTTCAATTCAGATACAAGTTTTTTAACTGATGAAGAACTTGGAATTTATTTCAGATTAATATTTTTTGCTTGGGGCAGAGAAGGTTATTTGCCTAAAGATTTAGAATTTATTGTTAATTTAACACGCAATAAAAATTCTAATGCAATAAATAAAATTATAAAACTTTATTGGATTGAAGACGATAAAGGTTATTACCAAAAAAGACTCAAAGAAGAATACGAAAGAGCAGTTCAGATGACTGAAAATGCTAAGAAATCTGCACAATCAAGGTGGGGTGTTGTAAAAGAGTCAGATAGTCCACCAAGTGTGTTGAAATTGGAACACCCTAATGCGACTGCAATGCGATCGCATAGCGAACGCAATGCTTCTATATCTAAGTCTATATCTATATCTAAATATAATATTAATAATCACTTTGATATTTTTTGGGAAAAGATTTGTTATAAGGTCAATAAAGGTCAAGCAAGAAGAAATTATAGTAAATTACACAAAGATTGGCTTGAAGAACCAGAAATGTTAGCAAAAAAATATAATCAATATTATGATTTATTAAAAGATAAACAATATGCACAACACCCAAGTACTTGGTTGAACGCAGAGGGTTTTTTAAATGAAGGGATAACCATTGATGAAAAATCAGATGAAGAAATGCAAGATTGGAAGTTTAAAGGTGATGTAGAAATGAGAAAAAAAGGCATTAAACCTTTATCTTGGTCAGTAGGTTATATTAGAGAACTTGACGAAGCTATTGCTAAGGGCGATTCATAAAATGAATTTTAGCCCATTGACGATCTTGTGGTTTAAATTCCACTTCTACAAATTGGTCAATGCCTTTAGGAGCATTATTAAACTTGAATAAGTCAAGGAAAAAATTAATAGATTTTTGAGTAATACCATAAACATTCATTCTTGCAATCTAACGATTAAAATTTATTTTAAAATTATCAAAATGAGAAATCAGTTATGTCACAACCACAAAGCTATATCATAGTAGATAACGAAGATGGTACTTATACTGCTTATGTTAATTTTGGAAGTTGGGCATCTAAAGAGGAGGCAGAGCGTAATTTAGATTTAGCAATGCAGATGTTAGGTTTGCATGTAAATAAATTACCTACATTACATTAATGGATATAATAGAATTAAAACTATCAGAAATAAAACCTTACGATAAAAACCCTAGACAAAAAAGAGATATAGAAAAAGTTGCCCAATCTATTAAAGAATTTGGTTGGCAACAACCCATCGTAGTTGATAAAGCAAATATTATTATTGTTGGTCATTCAAGATACGAGGCCGCCAAATTACTAGAACATGAAAAAGTTCCTGTTGTAATTGCAGATATATCACCACAAAAAGCTAAAGCATATCGTATTGCCGATAATAAAACTAATCAATATTCTGATTGGGATTTTACAAAACTACATCAAGAACTAGGTGAATTATTAAATGATAATTACGATTTAAGTCATTTAGGTTTTGAAGAAGCTGAACTTGAAAGCATTATTACATTTGATCGTGGTGATGGTGATTGGCTAGATACTAAAAAAGAATGGGAAGGTATGCCAAGTTTTGAACATGATGACTTAGCACCTTATATGGCAATCAAAGTTAATTTTGTAAACAAAGAAGCAGTAGAAACGTTTTTTAAATTAATTAAACAAGATTACACAGAAAAAACTAAATATATCTGGTTTCCTCGTATTGATAAAAATGTCCTTAAAGACAAAGGATATGTCACAGAATAAACCACAATTTCCGCTTTATATACCTACCAAAGGTAGATCAGATAGTCGTCTAACTGTAAAAGCTCTGGAACAAATGCAAGTTCCATATCGTGTTGTTGTTGAAGAACAAGAATATACTGATTATGCAAAAGTCATTGATAAGAAAAATATTTTAGTCTTAGATAAAGAATACCAAAAAAATTATGATACATGCGATGATCTAGGATTAAGTAAATCAGTCGGACCAGGTGCTGCTAGAAATTTTATATGGGATCATTCTATATCTGAAGGTCATAAATGGCATTGGGTTATGGACGATAATATTAAATGCTTTCGTAGGTGGCATAAAAATAAACGTATCAAGATTTACGATGGTGTTATGTGGCGAATCATGGAAGATTTCTGTTTGCGTTATAAGAATGTTGCTATGGCAGGACCTAATTATACTTTCTTTGTGATTGATAAATGGGGTGATAGATATGGACCATTTACAGTCAATACTAGAATTTATAGTTGTAATTTAATTAGAAATGATGTGCCTTTTCGTTGGCGTGGAAGATATAACGAAGATACAGACTTATCTTTACAGATGTTAAAAGCAGGTTGGTGTACTATTCAATTCAATATTTTCTTACAAGAAAAAGCTAGAACACAAACAATTAAAGGTGGGAATACAGAAGAATTTTATGCAAAAGAGGGAACGATTCCTAAATCTCAAATGCAACAAAAACTGCACCCAGATGTTTCACGTGTCACATGGCGATATGGTCGTTGGCATCATTATGTTAATTACAATAAGTTCAAAAAAGAAAATCATTTAATCCTTCGTGATGATATAGAAATTCCTAAAGGTACGAATGATTACGGATTGACCTTAAAAACATTTGACAATTAAATCTAATTCCCACATAAATTATTAAAACCCACACTCTGGGTATAAGAGGTGAAAAATATGGAAGAAAAAAAAAAGGTTGGAAGACCTAAGATAGAAATAAACGAAGATCAGTTGGAAAAATTATCATCAATTTTATGCACTATGGAAGAAATGGCATCATTTTTTGGGTGTTCAGTAGATACACTAGAACGTAATTTTGCGGATACTATAAAAAAGGGAAAAGATAAGGGCAGAATGTCATTACGAAGACTACAATTTGAAAAAGCACAATCTGGTAATACAACTATGCTTATATGGTTAGGTAAACAGTTGTTAGGTCAAAAAGATAAAATAGAAACATCAGAAAATAACGATCCACTCCCATGGTCTTATGATTAATGGCTAAAGAATTTAAGACTATTCCATTAACATTAAAAGAAGCTAACGAATTTGTTGATTTACACCATAGACATAACAAAAGATGTCAAGGTCATAAATTTTCAATTGGTTGTATTAAAGATGATGAATTAATAGGTGTTATGATTGCAGGAAGACCTCTTGCAAGAAAATTAGACGATAAATTAACTTTAGAAGTATTAAGATTATGTATTAAATCACCTGCACCAAAAAACGCCTGTAGTTTTTTATATAATAAATGTTGGAATATATGGCTACAAATGGGTGGTAAAAAAGTAATAACTTATACTTTAACATCTGAAAGTGGTAGTAGTCTTAAAGGGGCAGGTTGGAAAGTTGAAAATATCACAAAACCATTAAGTAAAAATGCAAAAGGTTGGGAAACAAGAGATAATAGAAAGAAACAAGATATATATTACAAAGAAAAATTTAGGTGGGGAAAGTGCCTCTAACCAAACCTCAACAAACAGTTATTGGAAGTCAAGCTAGGTTTAGAGTCTTAATCAGTGGACGTAGATTTGGTAAAACATTTTTAGCCATTAACGAATTAGCAAGATTTGCACGTTATCCCAAAAAGAAAGTTTGGTATGTAGCTCCTTCGTATCGTATGGCAAAGAATATTGTTTGGAATGATTTAATAGATAGATTATATAAACATCGTTGGGTAGATAAAGTTAATCACGCAGATTTATCAGTGCATTTAAAAAATAGCTCAATCATAAGTCTTAGAGGTGCTGATAATGAACAATCACTTAGAGGGGTAGGTCTAGATTTTTTAGTATTAGATGAATTTGCAGACATTAAAGATACAGCTTGGACGGAAGTTTTACGACCTACTCTTTCAGATAGAGGTGGGCATTGCCTCTTTACAGGAACTCCCAGAGGTTATGGAAATTGGTCTTATAATCTTTTTTTAAAAGCTGAAACAGATAAAGAATGGGATAGTTTTAAATATACTACATTAGAAGGTGGTCAAGTATCTGCCAATGAAATAGAACAAGCTAGATACGATTTAGACGAAAGAACATTTCAACAAGAATACGAAGCATCTTTTGTTAATTATGCAGGTGCCATCTATTATAATTTTGACAGAACAAAGAATATTATTGAAGAATATCAACCTCAATCAAGAACTATTCATATTGGCATGGATTTCAATATAGATCCCATGGTATGTGTCGTATCTGAAATTATTAATGATGTTGTTTACATTTATGATGAGATACAAATATATTCTAGTAATACACAAGAAATGACAGAAGAAATAATAAGCAGATATCAGGGCTATCAAATAACTGTCTATCCAGATCCTGCATCAAGGCAAAGAAAGACGTCTGCAGGTGGCGTGACTGATTTAGCTATTTTAAAGAACGCAGGTTTTAATTTAAAAGTTAGAAATAATCACCCTTTAATACGAGATAGAATTAATTCTGTTAATGCAAAATTGAAAAACGCTAAAGGCAAAAATAGTTTATATATTGCTTCAAAGTGTAAAAATGTTATAAAAAGTTTGGAAAGGCAAATTTATAAAGATGGTACAACAATCCCAGACAAGGATAGTGGATACGACCACTTTAATGATGCTTTAGGATATATGATAGAATATTTATACCCATTACGCAGAGAATTTAAACCTAATAAACCACAGAGGTGGTCATAATGGCTAATTATACAAGAGAATTTTTAACAACAAAACATAAGCATTACCAAGAAAAAATAAGTGATTGGGCTTTCCACTATCGTTCTTATACAGGTGGGCAAGATTATCAAAATGGATTTTTATTAAATCGTTATGTATTAGAAACAGATGAAGAATATATGAAAAGAGCAGAGAATACTGCTATCGATAATCATTGTAAAAACGTAGTACAAATCTATTCATCTTTTCTTTTCCGAGTACCACCTACTAGAAACTATGGATCATTAGATGGTGATCCTGCGGTTAGAAGTTTTACCAAAGATGCAGATCTTGATGGTAGGTCTTTCAATAATGTTGTTAAAGAAATGCAAATCAACGCATCTATGTATGGAACTTGTTGGGCAATCATAGACAAGCCCAGAATTATAACCAAAACTAGAGCAGAAGAACTACAACAAGATATCCGACCATACATCAGCTTATACACTCCAGAAAATGTTATAAATTGGAATTATGAAAGATTAGCTAATGGAAGATTTTATTTAACATCATTAACTCTTGTCGAAGAAGCAACTGAAGATTATGCAACAATTAAAGTCTGGTCATTAGAAGATATAAGCACATTTGTTGTTGAAGATTTTAACAAACCTTATGCAGAAGGTAAGGTAAAGTTAATTGATGAGATTCCCAATGTATTAGGTGAGATTCCTGCGGTAGTTTTATATAATCAAAAATCACAACGTAGAAGTATTGGTATATCTGATCTTAATGATGTAGCAGAATTACAGAAATCTATTTACAACGATTACTCTGAGATAGAGCAATTAATCAGATTGTCTAATCACCCTAGTCTAGTAAAGACACCTAATGTAGAAGCAAGTGCAGGTGCAGGTTCTATAATTGAAATGCCAGAAGATTTAGATGCAAGTTTAAAGCCTTATATTATTCAACCTAGTTCACAATCATTAGATGCAATTATGAATACGATACAAATGAAAATAGATGCTATTAATCGTATTACACACATGGGAGCAGTTAGAAATACCAAATCTCAAATATCAAGTGGAGTTGCATTACGAACTGAATTTGAATTATTAAACGCAAGATTAGCAGAAAAAGCAGATTACCTACAAAACACAGAAGAACAGATCTGGTCATTATTTGCTAAATGGCAAAATAAGGTATTTGATGGTGAAATTATTTATCCAGAAACATTTGATATCAGAGATTATTCAAGCGATCTTGAATATTTACAAAAAGCAAAAGCAAGTGGTGTTAAATCAAATACATTCCTTAAAGAAATTGATAAACAAATTGCAAGAGCAGTTGTTGATGATGATGAACAAATTAAAACTATTGACAACGAAATTGAAAGTAGTGCAGTTGCTATCGGACAGTTTGATACCCCACAAATAGAAGGTGAAGAAGTTGCCGAAGAGTAAAACAGTATCTAAAGACAAAAAAAGTAAATTACCTAAAAAGTATTTATCTGGTTTAAAAGGTGCTAAAAGAAAAAAAAGATCATCATTGTTAGATAGAATATCTAAACTATATAAAGCAGGTAAGCGTATTCCATTAAGATTATTAAAGCAAAGGACTAAAATATAATGGCAGTTAAACGTAAACCATTATCAGCTTCTACAGTTGCAAATTTAAAAGCTAAAGCTAAGAAATCTAAATTATTTACCTTTAGTGATTTAAAATCCTCTTATCGTAGAGGTCAAGGTGCGTTTCTTTCTAGTGGATCTAGACCAAGAATCGGAATGGCGCAATGGTCAATGGCACGAGTAAATAAACTCATCAGCAGAGGTAGATCATCTACATTTGATAAGGATATTGTTAAACGTGCAGTCAAGCGTAAAAGTAAGTAAACAAGAGTTCTATAATTGGACTTTAGAACAACACCAAAATAAAAAATGTTTTTGTGGTAAATTTGCCTGTATAGGTTTTAATTATAGATATGGTATGTTAGAACTATTATGTTTTAAACATTACGAAGAAAGGAAAAAGCAATGCCCCAAGGGAAAGGTACCTACGGAAGTAAAGTCGGAAGACCAAAAAAATCAACCAAATCTGCTATGAAAAAGAAGAAGAAAAAGAAATAATGGCTCAATATAGAGGAAGATCAGTTAAATTAAATAAGCCTTATAGATTAAGCACTAAAGAAAGTAAGAATAAAAAATTTGGTGTTTATGTTAAGGATAAATCCTCTGGTAATGTCAAGAAAGTCACATTTGGTGCTAGGGGTATGTCTATCAAGAAGAATATCCCTGCACGACAAAAATCATTTCTGGCTAGAATGGGTGGTGTTTTAAAAGAAGTAAAAGGTCAAAAGACATTATCACCTGCTTATTGGTCAATTAGAGCTTGGAAAAAAAATTTTCCTTTGTAATGAATGTCCAAACAAAAAACTATAAATCGTTTAATTGATACACACGAAGAAAGAATCATTGGAGTATTAAAAACACTAGAAGATAGAATAAGGTCAGATTTGACCTCTAAGACTCAAGGTGGTAGCACATTCAATACACAATTCGCTATAGCCTATAGACCAAATATAAAAACTTTAATTCAAGGAATTTATCTCAAAGAAGCTGATGCAATCATTAATGAATATGATGAAATCGTAAAAGAATATCAAAAAGTTATTAAAAGATTACCTATAGCAAGTAAATTTAAGTTATTACAAAAAACAGATTTAGAAGTTATTACCCAATTAAAATTCCAAGCATTTAGTGGATTCCAAGATATCGCTAATGCTTTTTTAGATACAATATCAAATGAAGTTTATCAATCAGCATTAATTGGTAGATCATTTAACGATATGGTTAAAAATATAGCAGGAAAGATAAATGGTGTTTATCAACGCTCTAATGAAAACGCTATTAATAGATTAGTCGACTATATTGAAAAGAACAGATATACGACAAATAAAGCTATTTTAGATAGAGTTAATTCAGCTAAATCAACATTGGCTAGTAAATATGGTGCTGATATCTTAGGTGAGAATATGCGTAAATATTCTGGTCAAATAGCACATGACAGTATTATGCAGTTTGATGGTCAATTTGTTAAATACAAGGCAGATCAAGCAGGAATCAAGCAGTTTAAATATTCTGGTACAAGGATAGATACCACTAGAGATTTTTGTGCAAGACAAATGGGTAGAGTATTTACAGAAGAAGAAGCTAGGAATTTATGGAGTAATTCAAGGTGGAAAGGTAAGTCTGGAAGTGATCCTTTTGTTGATAGAGGCGGTTATAGATGTCGTCATAGCTTTATTGTTTATGATCCTGAATGGGAAACTATACTTGACGAAGAATAAAATATCTCATACATCTTAAAATAATACTAACTTTAAAGGAGTAATACTCATGGCTGACGAGCAAAACACGGAACAGGTGGAACAAACAACAACAGAGAATGTTGAAAATGTAGAAACAAAACAGGAGCAACCAAAAGAAACTTATGTAAATAATAAAGGCTCACAAATTGATATTGACAAAGTTGTTGGTGAAAGACTCAAGCGTAGAGAAAGACAGATCGTAGAAGAACTTGGTGTGGAAGATTTGCAACAAGCTCGTTCTGTTATTGATGAACGAAAAAAACTAGAAGAACAAAAACAACTTGAAAAAGGTAAGTTTGATGAAGTGATGAAAAAGAAAACGCAAGAGTTTAATGAAAGAGTCACTAAGTTAGAACAGGAATTAAAAAACGAAAGAATAGATAAACAGCTTATAACTGCGGCATCAAAAAATAATGCTATTAATCCAGATCAGATTAAACAACTGATGAAAGATACAGTGCATTTAAATGCTGAGGGTAAGGTTGAAGTTCTTGATAAAGATGGAACACCACGCTATAACAAGCAAGGTGATCCTCTTACTGTTGAAGAAGCAGTGCAGGAATTTCTTACGCAGAACTCACACTTTCAAAGCGCAACTCCAAGTGGGAGTGGAAGTGTTAGTAATGTGGGCAAGTCAGATACGAATAAGACTTTAAATATTTCGGACTTAGATATGAGTAAACCAGAAGATCGTAAAATGTATGCGGATTACCGCAGAAAAAGAGATTCGGTCACTCATTTAAAAATAAACAAGTAACTTTAAAGGAGTTAAAACATGGCAAACGAAAGTACAAGTTCAACGTTAAGTGAACTATATACAGAGATCGTTGCTGAGGCTGAGTTCGTAATTCAAGAGAAATCTATAATGAAGAACTTAGTAAAGAACTACACAATCGCAGGTGGCGGTAAATCTGTGGAAGTTCCGATCTACTCAGCAATAAGTGCATCAGCAGTAGCTGAAGCAACTGACCTAAGTAATACTGCAGTCAATCCAACATCAGTGACGATTACTGCATCAGAAGTAGGTGTAATGACTACACTTACTGATCTAGCAAGAAACTCAGCATCAAGAAATGTTGCTGCAGATATTGGTAGATTATTTGGTGAAGGTATTGCAAAGAAAATGGACGAAGACCTAATCGCATTATTTGATGGTTTCTCAGTCACTTTAGGTGACGGAACAGGTGCGATAACAGCAGCGTCAATTTTTAATTCAGCATCAACATTAAGATCAGCAGGTTTACCTGTCGAAGAATGTTATGCAGTATTACACCCTAAGATTGCTTATGACTTAAAAGCTAATCTAACTAATACATTTGCTAACGCTAATGCAAATGACCTAGTTAATGAAGCATTAAGAAGTGGCTATGTAGGTTCTATTGCAGGCATTCAAGTATTTGAAACTTCAAATATGGCTAATTCAGGCAACGCAGGTGACTATAAAGGTGGTATTTTCCACAAAGACGCACTTGGTCTAGCTATGATGCAGGACATCAAGATTGAAACTCAAAGAGATGCTTCTCTAAGAGCAGACGAAATTGTTGCAACTGCAGTTTATGGCGTAGGCGAACTACATGATTCTTATGGTGTAGAATTACACTTTGATTCATCTATTCAGTAGTATAGACTATGGGTGGGGATATACTCCCCACCTACTATTAAGGAAACTATTATGCAATTAGTAAAATTAAAAAAAGATGGAAAGATAATCACAAGAACAAAATTTGATTATGAAAAAAATTTAATACATTGGAAATTAAGAGGTTTTGAATTAGTAGAAGATAAGCCGATAGAAAAACCAAAAAGAACTAGAAAGAAAAAAGAAGATTAATGGCAACAACAGAATTTTCAGTAGCATTATCTCATGTGCAAGAATATCAACCAGATATTGCTGAATATGGTATTGCAGATTTTGATACACAATTACAACATGCTGAAGATGATGTTATTCGCCAAGTAAGAGAAGAATGGTGGGAAAGATATCGCCATACAGTCAGATATAAAGATATTACCAAGATTACTACTATTGAAATGAATAGTGCTTTATTGGTTAATTCTCAATGGATAAGAGCAGTCGTATATAGAGCCTTATCAGATTATATTTTACCTATGCTTACTAAATGGAAAGATCCAGATGGCGGTGATGGTGCCGATACTTTCCAAGTTAAAATGGATTATTATAGAAAGAAATACGCAGAAGAATTTCAAGCTATTTTGCGTGATGGTGTTAAGTATGATGAAAATAATGATAGCACCATACAAACTTCTGAAGAAGAGCCTATCCATCATTTACGATTAATTCGTTAATGCTTGATGTCAAAGACAATAGTAAGTTCTTTAAACAACAACTAAAGAAGAAATCAGCAAAGATACATTTAGCAATACAAAAAGCATTAGGTCAAGCATCTGCTTTTCAAGTCAGTGCTATCCGAGAAAGAACAGAACAAAGAGGAAAAGATGTAAGAGGTAGACCATTTAAACCTTATTCAAAAGGATATATTCAAGCTAGAAGAAAAAGAAACAACGATCCAAGTAATCAAGATACAACACCTAAAAATTTTGTAGATTTAAACATGACAGGTAAGATGTTTAGTTCTTTGACATTCACCACAAGACCTAGTCGTGGTATAGTGTTTTTTAGAAGTGCAGAACAAACTAAGAAAGCCTTTATTCATAATGAAGGTAAAGGGAAAATGCCAAAAAGAGAATTTTTTGGAATATCAACAATAGAACAAAAGAAAATTAATGCAATTATTGGAAAAAGTATTAAAAAGGCGTTAGCATGAGTTTAAGAGAAGATATTGCAGGTAATATAATTACTACCCTTGATGCAGTCACATCACCTATTGAATTTAAAAAGATAACTCGTGAGCCATTTAAAGTAGAAGAATTAGCTGATCCACAGTTCCCTGCTTTATACATAACAACATCAGATGAAACTAGAGAAGATTTTGCATTGGGTGATTATTCAGCAGGAAAAAGATCAGGAACTATTGATTTTATTATTGTCGGATATGTTAAGGGTACAGAAACAAATATAGATACTAAAAGAAATCAATTAGCAGAAGTTGTAGAAGAAATACTTGATACTGATAGAACTCGTGGTGGTACTGCTAAAGAAACTAAAATTATAGAAGTAAACTCTGATGAAGGTACTCTTTTTCCTTTAGGTGCGGTAAGAATTGTGGTAAGGGTATTTTATGAATTTGTACGAGGTACATCATAATGGCTAAAAGAATCAAAATGATTATGCCTAACGGAAATAATAGTATTGAAGTTTGGGATAATGATATAGACAAATTTCTAGCGAAAGGTTATAAACTTGAGCAAGAAAAAAAATCTACTAGATCATCTAAGAAAAAAGATGTAGAAGTAGAAGAACAAACCGTAAAGGAGAATAAAGAATGGCAACACACGTCGGAACAAGTGGAGTAGTCAAGGTTGGTACTGATACTGTGGCAGAAGTCACAGGTTTTACAATAGACCAATCAAATGACACAGTTGAAGATACTACACTTACAGATACATCTAAAACATACAAGGTGCTTAGAAGCGATGCGACAGGTACTATTGAATGTCATTGGGACGAAACAGATAGCTCAGGTCAAGGTGCATTAACTATTGGTGCTTCAGTGACTTTGAACTTATATCCAGAAGGATCTGATTCAGCAGATACATATTACACAGGATCAGCGATTGTGACATCACTATCACAATCAGTCACTCTTGATGGTGTTATCTCAAGAACTATCAATGTTCAGTTTTCAGGTGGCGTAAGCGTCTCAACAGTCTAATATATGCCAAAAAAAAATTATCTTGAGGGGGCTATAAGCCACTTTAAACATCAAGAAATTAAGGTAATAGAAGTTGAAGAATGGGGATTAATTGGCGAAGATGCCATTTATGTTAAACCCTTTACGCTACTTGAAAAATCTGAATTATTTAAAGACAACATGAACGATCTAACTGTTCTTGTTGATATCTTAGTAAAAAAAGCAGAAACCAAATCTGGGGAAAAAATGTTTGATTTGGAAAGTAAAATCCAAATGAAAAAATTTGTTGATCCAGATATTATTGGTAGAGTTGCTAGTCAAATCATGGGTACACAAACACCCACTGAAGACTTAAAAAAAAACTAAATTCTGATTACGATTTAAGATTCCACTTTTTTTTAGCTGAAAATTTACATAAAACCATAGGGGAAATTATGGCTATGCCATTAGAAGAATTTAATTTATGGTATGCGTATTATTCTTTAAAAGGTGATGAAGAACAAAAAGCATTGAATAAACAAAAGATGCAAGGTAAAAGAAGATAATGACTCAACGATATTTAGTAGAAATTGTCGGAAAAGATAAAACAGGAAAAGCATTTAAACAAGTACAAGGTAATGTAGATAAGGCAAAAAGATCTGTATTAAATTTAAAAAATGCCATTATTGCTATTGGTGCAGGAACAGTAATTCGTTCTATAATTAATACTACTGCTAGATTTCAAGATTTAAGAACTTCACTTGCTTCCGTCACAGGTAGTGCTCAATCAGGTGCAGAAGCATTTAGATTTATTACAGATATTGCAACAAAAACGCAGTTCTCAGTTGAAGATTTATCAAGATCATTCATTAAACTTAAAGCGGCAGGTATAACTCCATCAGCAGAAATATTAAATGTTTTTACAAACACAGCAGCGATCACGACAGATCAAATAGGAACGCTTGAAGCAGTCACCGATTTATTTGCACGAACTGTAAGTGGTGGATTAGGTTTAGAAGAAATACAAAGATTAGGTGATCGTGGTGTACCTGTATTAAGAATATTAGAAGAACAGTTAGGATTAACAAGAAGTCAAATATCTGAGTTTGGTAAAACTGCTGAAGGTGCAAAAACTATAGTTGATGCTTTCGCTAAAGGCATACAAGATGAATTTGGTGATGCTACCGCTAACCTATTAAAGAATCTTAATGTTCAATTTTCTAACTTAGGTATAGCAATAACTGATGCCCAAGATATTTTAGGTCAAGGATTAGCACCTGTTATAGCTGATATTACAGTCGCATTAACTGATTTTATCAATATTAATCAAGAAGCTATCAAAGAAGTGGGTGTTAATTTAGGTATAGCTTTACAAGATGCCATAAGTTTATTTAATGTAGCTAGAAAAAATATAGAAGAAACCACACTTGTTGTTATAGCTTTAGTTTCTGCGTTTAGTCCAATATCTGGTGTTATTCTAATTGCCCTTACTGCAATTAATCAATTTAGAAATGGATTAGAAGAAACGCTTGGTGTTCCATTAAGATTAGCTGATGTTTTTAAAGGTACATTCGAGTTTATTAAAGATACAGTGCGTAATTCTTTAGCTAATTTAATAGAAGGATTAAAAGAATTTGTAAATAATGCAGTAAAATTAATTAATTTTTTACCATTTACAGATGTTGCTCTACCTTTTGAAATTGCTGAAGAACAGATTGATGAATCAACAAAATCATTAGATGAATATATACTTGCACAAATTAAGACCAGAGAAGAAGCTGAAAAGACTGCAAAATTTTATAAACAATTATCAGATCAATTACAGTTCCAAACATTTACAGGTGATACAGGTGAAGAATCAACTGAACAAATACAATTAAAATTTGGCAAAGATATAAAAGCATTACAAGATAAATTTAGAACAGAAGAACAAATAATACTTGATGAACAAGATAAACAATTAACTGTTTTAAAAGAATTTTTAGAAAAAGAAGGAAGTATTACAAGAGAACAATTAACAACTATAAAAGATTTAAAAGTAAAAATTGAAGAAGAAACAAATGAGAAATTAAGAGAATTAGGTCAGAAAAGACTAGATGATATGAAGGCTAACCTTGATAAACAATTTCAGTTAATTAAAGATCGTAAATTTGCAGAATTAGATTTAGAAAATTTAACTCAAGACCAAATGAAAGATTTAACTAGAAAATCAGGTAGAGAATTATTAGATACAGTTGCACAAAATAATAAAAAAGCATTTGAAATAGCAAAAGCATTAGATACTGCAGAAGCAATTATGAGTACTGCTAAAGGCGTTGCAAAAGCTATCGGCTCTGGAAATTTTATTCTTGCAGGTATCATAGGTGCATTAGGTGCAGTACAAGTTGCAAAAATTCAATCAACGCAATATCAAGGTCGTGCTTTAGGTGGACCTGTAAGAAGTGGTAATCAATATATGGTAGGTGAGCAAGGTCCAGAGATGTTTGTACCAAATCAATCTGGAAGCATAATAGCCAATAAAGACTTAGGTCGTGCAACAACAGTTAATGTCAATGTATATGCTAATGACACAGAAGGTTTTGATAATTTATTAGTTAAACGTAGAAGTGTTATTGTTAATGTGATAAATGATGCTTTAAATAGTCAAGGGAAAGAAGCGTTAGTTTAATGAGTGGTACATATCCAACATCACCTACATTTAAGGCATTAGGATTTAGTTCTGAACAAAAAACAATCACATCTACGACAGACAGTGGTAAGATGTTTAGTGTTCAAGTAGATGGTCAAAGATGGAAGTTCTCAGCTTCATATTCACCCATGGGAAGAACTAAATTTGCTCCTGTTTATGCATTTATAATTAAACAAAGAAGTCAAAAAGAAACATTTCAAATAGTTCCACCTGTTATTTCTAGTGCTAGAGGACATGAAGTAAATAATGTTGCAGTTAATGGATCACATACCGCAGGTGATACAACCATAGCAGTAGACGGACATCATAATAATTCAGCAGGTGCATTTTTGGCAGGTGATTTAATTAAATTTGGTAGCCATAGCAAAGTCTATATGATTGTTGAAGATGTAAACCCATCAGGGAACGCATCTACTCTAACAATAGAGCCACCATTACGAGAGAACTTAGCTGATGATGCCACAATAACTTATGATAATGTTCCCTTTACAGTAAGACTAACTAATGA
>VMHT01020982.1_pt1 | contig 16243 bp, 16 predicted proteins | sample 4693611 | NCBI WGS metagenome assembly VMHT01 (sample SAMN12280063, study PRJNA550983) | marine metagenome | isolation source: seawater sampled from same location over 5 years 0.02-0.2 micron viral filtrate | place: USA: collected off the coast of southern California halfway between the port... ... | reverse complement strand
TGATGATAAATATATAGGTGTGATATGTTGATAATATTATAAAATAGTGTGTAAATATATGATAAAAATGTTTTAATGTGATGGGGTATAATATATTTAAAATAATGTATTTTTTTTATTTCTAAAATAAATTTGAAGTAAATTTTATTATGATTATAATATATACATAAATGTCAATTAAAGAAAATATATCAATACAAATTCGTCTTGAATCAGGAGATGTAGTAAATGCCTTTCAAAACTTTTATAGTAGAGTATTTGATATATGTCATAATGGCAATTATATTAATCTTCCTATTTCATGGTTAAATGATGATGAAACTTGTTTTACAGATCCCATTACAAAAAAGAATTACTATGTAGTTTAAAGTTTAAATTTGATTTTAATAATAAATTTTTTTTATATCTAAATATGTTTATCTTTGATGCGATCCATGGAGAAATTCCTATTTGTGAATCAGCAAAAAAGATCATAGATACATCAGAATTTCAACGTTTACGATCCATTGCACAGGGAGGTGGTATTTATTCTGTATGGACTGGTTCTAGTCATAGAAGGTTCGAGCATAGTATCGGTGTTTATCATTTATCAAGACGTTTAATGGATTTACTGCTTATAAAACATAAAAATAGTATTAATATGACTGAATATTCATTAATATCTATTGGTGCTCTAATTCATGATTTAGGACACTGTATTTCATCACATTTATTTGATGATTGGTTAAAAGAGATGGGTATAGATTCTGTTCATGAAAATAGATCAATATCTGTATTTAAATTTATGAATGAAAAATACAATCTAGGATATAATATTTATGATATATCTTTCATAGAAAATGTTATTAATCCTAATTATGATGATATGGATTCTATTGGAGAAAAAAGATATCTTTATCAGATAGTCTCATCAGAGAATGGTGTAGATGTAGACCGTATGGATTATATACTTAGAGATTCAACTAATTCTGGAATGAAATATTCATTTGAACTTGATACAATACTTAATAATACATTTATTCAAGATAATAATATAGTATTTTCAGATAAAGCAAAATGTTCCATTGATTCATTCTTTCATACTAGATATTCATTATATAAACAGGTATGTAATAATTCTTCTGTAATTGCAGTTGAACATCATATGAAAGAAGTATTAACAATAATAGATCCAGTTTTAAAAATAACAAATTCAATCATAAATGAAGATTGGGATAAATTTTGTAAATTTACTGATAATATATTTAGTGTAATTGATTTTATAGATGATTCTAGATTAGATAAAGCAAAAGAAATTATGAATAATATTAAAACACGAAATATTTTAAAATTAGTTGGTGGAATTATTTCAGATAAAGAATTAAATATTGTATCACAAAATGAAAATGTTGTTGTGATAAAAACAAAAATAAAATATAATTCATATGAATTACCAAAATATATTTCAAATAATAGGATGAAAATTAATCATAATGATGAAAAACGTCCTGATGAATATATATTAAAAGTAATGTGTAAAGATCCTAATAATAGATATGCTATTTCATTATTAGATAAATTTGAATAAAGTATTATAATTGATAATATAAATGGAATCTTATTATAGAATATTAAATTTAAGTGAAAACTGTTCACGTAATGAAGTTGTAGACGCATATCGAAAATTAGCAGTAATACATCATCCAGATAAAGGAGGTGATTCTGAAAAATTTAAAAAAATATCACGAGCATACGAAATATTAACAGATAAAGATAAACGTTCAAAATATGATAATTCATTTTTAGAAGACATGTATATAAACTATACTGATCCTGATAAAATTTTTGAAATGGTTATGAAAAAATCAGATGAAGAAGTATTTAGATACTATATTAATAATCATCATTTACATGATGATTGGCCAATATTTGATGATGTAGATGAATCATATATATTAAAATCAATAAAAAAAGATTAAATTAATAAATAAAATTTAATGTTGGGATATTTTTTGTCATAAAATATTTAGATTAAGCATCATGTATAAATGGTTTTTTAGGAACAAAACTATTTAGTAATAATATATAATAAAAGAATAATAATACAGTAAAACATAATATAATGAAACATAATTCTTTTCTTTTTAGTTTAATATATAATTGTGATAATTCTCTGTTATTCATTTTTAAATATTTTTTATGAAAAAATCAAATTTATATAATATGCTCCAGAAAATATTAGAGAAAATCCTACAAGAAATATTGGATATAAACATATACTTCCTAGTAAAAAAGTAGGTGTATTATTTATAATATTAAACTTATCAATGATTTTTCTTAAATCTTCTTTATTACAATCTGTATTTGACATGTAGTTTTCTTCTTTCATTTTTGTCATAGATCTAGTTTGAACAGGCATAATATATAAAAAGTTATATCTTTAAATTATATTAACTAATTATATTAACTAATTATCAATAGAAGACATTAATTCTGTAATACGAATTTCTAAAATATCTGCCTTTTCATTATAAGAACGTACAATCATTCTCATCATGTTATATTCATCTGTTAATCTTTTAATTTCTCTAAGTTTTACAAGTTCTTCTTTTTTCTTTTGTAATATTTCACGATTAATATTAAGTTTGTATTTAAGATCTTCATTATCTTTATTCAACTTAAGAAGGATAAGTGCAGCCTGTTGTTTCTCATCTTCTTCTTTATTCATTTGATTAATATGATTATTTATTGCGGATGCTTTTTTTTGAGCACGAGTTTGAACGGGCATCTTATTAGTATTTATTGATCATAATAACTTTAAATCAAATTTATTTTTGTGATCTTTTTCCTTATATCTTTTATTCTTTTTAATCCTTTTAATAGTTTTCTTGAATTTTTGAGTAGATTTCTTTTTTAGGACAGATTTGTTTTTTAGGACCGTTTTTCTTTTATTTTTTCTTTTAATTGTTTTGACTTTTCTACGTTTTCTTTTTAAAGTTTTAGGGGATTTTCTTTTATTTTTTCTTTTTCTTGTTTTACGAGATCCTCCACCTCCTACCTTTTTCTTCTTTGTAGGTGGTTGAGGAACCAAACGGCGATAAATATACTGAAATTTCTTGATTGGCCCGGGACCGGTGCGGGGGGACCATCTCTTTTTGTAATTGTGGAGCTCGGTGAAAAAATCCTCTTTTATGTCTTGATCTTTAAAATGGTTATAGGCCTTTTTCTTCCAATTCTCAAATGCTTCGGGGTCATTGATATCCTTCAATGATTCAAATAATTCATCTGCTATACTTAACTTCATGGTCCCCGGTGTCTCCGATTCTGAGTCCGATTCCCACGTGGTGCTCTCCGCTACTGACGCTGCTGCCGCAGATGATTCATTAACCGCCAATGGGTCTGATAGTTTTATAAGACATTTCTCATCCACATTTGCAAGCTGATCAACTAAATATTCCATAGATGTAGATACTACTAATGCTTCTATTAATCCTTCACAATATGCAACTTGAAATATAGCGTCTGACCTTTTCCATTTATCAATGGGAATTCCTGTTGGAGATGGATATTCTACAGATTTGACCTTATCATTCTCAAACAATAAATCAGATAATATTTTTAGTTGTGGTAACATTTCAACGGCATTCCTGTGTCGTTCTTCTGGAGTTATACTAGGACTATTTAAAAAAAATGGATATTTATTATATTCACTGCCTATACTTTCTTTTAATTTTAATTCTGTATAATCAATAAATCCTTTTAATTTGACTTGATCTTCATCACTCATGGTACCTTCGTGGCTGCACAATACTTTAGCTAATTTAATACAATTATTTATTTCATTTACACTAAAATAAGTATTAATTGTTCCCCCCGTTTTTACTAACCCCTTTTCAACCATTACGCCAGATAAATTTTCAAATAAACATTTGTAAAACTCACATAATAATTTTTCATCACAATCTTCAAAAGAACTACATGACGCTATAATTGAACCACAATGATTTGGAGCAGAAGAAGTTCCTTGGGCGGTGGCGCTAAAACAACGACCTATTTGTCCTTTGGATGCGTTACTCAACTGTCCTTCATACTTCGTGACCAATTCGCAAGATTCTTTCTTAAATTTCTTGAGTTCCAGAACGAAATCATCAAGTTTTCTGTTTAAATATGTTTGTAATAAAACCATTATAAATATTAATGATAAATTGTAAACATAATCATCTGATTTTTTTAAGATTTTTTTAAATAGACTCAACATTGTACCTTTAATGTCGAAATTCGTAATAATATCCTTCAGATCCTCATAATATTCAGGGGGGACCATATATTGTAATAATAATAATATATTTTCTTTGTTCACATTGTGATACATAAATTCTTCTAATGTTAGAGTATCTGTCCATCCCCCCTCAGACATTTTGACTATGGCTTGGTATTGGACTACAATTTCATCGTATTCTTCCTCATCAATTGCGTTTTTAAAATTTTGAATTGCATAAGCATATGATGAAAGTGTACTCATGTCAGTATGTAATTTTGGAACAGATAATCCTATTTTATTGTAATAAAAATTAGCAGAATATTCTCTAATTTTATCTTTGATATAATCATCACTACTTATAGCTGTTTTAGCCATATAAACTAAACCCCAAGATCTGTCACCTAACTCGTCCCACCACCTATCAGCTGCAACAAAGTTTTCAACAAAATGCTCAGGTGCCGTATCCATACCATTCATTTTCCGATTGATTTCTCTACATCCTTGCCACATTCCTAAAACAACAGCCGTATTAATGCTCTGACTACCCACATTACCTCCTGGTATAGCAGTATAAGTAACTACCGTTTTTAAAGTTGGTTCTTTCGTTAAATCATCTCTAAACTGTTTACTTGTAAGAATTCTAAAGGTATATTGGTCAACACCAGGTCCATACTCTGAATGTCCATCGGCGGCGGCGGCGCCAGGTGCGTTCGGCTTTGCGGGCGGTGGAAGAAGCGTTAGGTCTAAATTACTTGAATTTATCAATGTTGGTTTACCAGAATACGAAACTTTATATAATTTAAGAATAAGTTTTTGCAAACCAAAAAAGTAAGATAATTCAAAACATTCTTTATTATTTATTTGGGTACCTGGTACAAACAATTTTTCATAAGTTCCCTTTTCTAAAATAATGCTCCCCAAACGTGTTAAACCCATACATACTATACTTATAGCGCCATGCAAATCAATCACGCCAGTATTCGAAATTGTTACTATAAGGTCAGATATATGTCCCTTTTTATGATCACCTAAAGTACATTCAACCATTAATGTTCCAGAATTTATAAAATTAGACGGAAAGTCTTCGATTCCCCGTTCGGACACAGTGTGGCCTAATCCACTGGGATCCGACTGGGCCAGGGTTGACATCAGCCATAATCCATCATCCAAGCGTTTTCTTTGTTTATCGTTTAGAGGGTTCGGTTTTCCGTGGACCGTAAGCCTATTTTCCATATATGAGTCGATTATACTTTTAAAATGTGTTAAATCTAAACATGGTACTGAATTTACAATTTTAAGTATTGAAGTAAATTTCCAATCTTCGGTGTTGTCGATAAACGGATTTGGCAAATCCCGTAATATTGTAGGTGTTACTTTAAATACAGCGATAGATTTCACGTCCACATTTATCAGCGACGTATTCGGTTTCATCTCTACGGATAAGACATGTTCATGTGACTTATATACTATAAAATCCAGGACATCCTGAAATTTACTAATACCTGGCTTACTAATATATGGCTTACTATGTAGAGTCTCAGCCCATTTCCACGCATGATACACATAAAATCCGTGGACAGCCCGTCCATTTACACCGGGTTTTTTATTCTGTACTAGTATAGCATTACAAGTTGGTTGTCCGCCTCCTTCATTAATATCTGAATAATCATTTATACATAAGACCCCTTCGCCATGACGGGGATTTTGAGCGATTCTGGTGGGTATGTATTTCATCTGAGCAAGCATGCCACCATTTATTCTACGAGTTTCTTCATCCATATCAGTAAGTTCGGATCCTACAAGTTTAGATAAAGGCATTGCGGATTTAATATCAGGCTTACCCATAATATAAGCCATCAGTTTTTCACCTGGAAGCCTCACCAACTGTCCACATTGTAACTGCCAAGTCAAAAAACCGGATGTCCATGCTTGTGCTCTTGTGCTCTGCACCGCATGTGCATTTGGCAAAGCCATAATATCATGTTTTACAGAGTCATCTAGACTTTCAAATATACTCATTACTGACGCATTCCAAGCTTGTTTAGTTTCATATGTGGCGGTCTCTTTATTAATGGTGGGAATAGATTTGAATGGGATCATACGTAGTAATTGTTCATATTTTTGCCAAGCAAGTGTATCAGAGTCATAATTATCAAAAATATCTTGTGGCTCCAATGTTTCTGGCAGCCACACCGGTAATACAGATTCAATCCATACCTCATCTGGTAATATGCCTAGGTGCATCAGAGATTGTGGTTTCTGATCATATCTCCCCATTTCTGTAAGGTTTTTTTGTTTGGTATTTGTTATACCATTAATCATTTTTAGAGTTATTAACCATTGCTCGAGTCTCGTGGTGTGATCGCTAGTGGTGGTGGTGGTGGTGGTGGTGGCCACCTTTTGCTTCTTAGATTGCGGGAGCGCGAGCTGCGCGCGCTGCTGCTGCTCTATATCACTAATAACACGTAATATGGTACCATGTTCAGATGCCACATTAGTCATTGATGTTACACACATTACTTTAAACATACTCGAACAAAAATCATTACAAAACACAAAGAAGGACCTTTCGATATTATATTTTTCTTTTTCATATCCATGAAATTGTAACATTTTATAATAATCCAGACATACTATACCCATTACAATTCCAAAATGATATAATGGATATGTCCTTTCATATAAATGGAAACCCGAATATTTTAAACATGACAATATTTTTTTTGACATGGCGGGGAGATTATTCTTGTCGAGTTCAACTTGTTTGGGATGATTATTGAACTCCACCAACTCAAAGCATTTTTCAAATACTAATATTGCTTTGTGTGAGATAGATTTCGCTGGAGTATTAGAGAAAATATCATTTAATAGAAGTCTATAATATGGTACAACCGGTTGTGGTGCTGCTGCTTCTGCGGCGGCGGTATCAGTTTTTTGTTTTTTTTTTGGTGGCATGTATATATATATAATATCCCTATATTTTAATTTAATCTAATTTAGTCCAGAATACTTGAATATGATAAATATCATCTATACTCATTTTAGGATTTTCATACCAGACAAACTTAAATTTATCACATTTAACAATATTGAAAATTGAATTATAAATATCTTTATTAATTTCTTTATCAATTAATTCATTTTTATCACAAGTATACCACATTTGGTAATGAAATGTTTTTGGGTGAAGATCATATTTAAATAGGTTTACTTGGAATTTATGTAATTTTATATTATCATCATTTATGACTTGATATTTCTTTTCTTTATTTTTTGTAAATTGATATTTGAATATATCAATCAATATATAATCACGTGTTGAATTATATTTTTCTTTAATTTCATCCATTAATTTTTCTTTATAGAAAATATTCATACCAGTAGGTCTAATTTGATTTTCATTAGGGATCCACGGATATAATTTATTATATGCATTTAAAACTTCCGAATTTGGATGTATCCGAAAGTTTAATTCCATAATATATATGATAAAAAAAAGTTATTATAATCAAATTTATAAAATTATTCATATGCTGATAATACCATATCCATGTATTCACTAAGATCATCTGCTTGTGAATCAACTTCATCATCTTGCCAGTCAACAAGGGTCAGTGTTGAAGCGGTAGAACTTGCGTCATCTTCATAGATAATTTCATTATAATCAACACCGTTATAATGTAATGCTCTTGATTCTGGGATCCATCCTTCAAATGTTAAATTGTGATCAACTACACGGTATGTCCACCTTTTTCGTTGTGAAACAATACGATTTGTATTACAATGGAATGGAGCAAGATAATAAGTTTTTCTATGTTCATTACGTCGTTGTTTCATACTCATTCGTGAAGGGTCATCAGGATAAATGGAATGTGGTTTCTTAAATTTGGTATAAATGGTCAGGTTATGGTCACGGGCAATAGGATTTTTTATAGGATGAGACCTGCACATCGGGCAAGTTTCATTCCCAGTTTCATTGCAACGGAACTTACATTCGCCACAAATGAAATGAATAGTCTTACCACACTTAATAGAATTATCAGATGTGTTATCTACACTAGAGAAACATATACAACAATCAACCTTATCGATGTTCTTTTTCTTTTTGTAATTTTCTTTCTTAATACCTTTGTAGGTTTCTTTTATCTTATTCTTCTTTCTTTGAGAAATTTTGTTCTTATGACGCTTGATATCGCGAGGGTGCTTGTCCTTTCCGTGGAGTCCCATTATACTTGTGATAGTTTTTATAAATTAATTAACAACATTCTCAAATTTTTTTCTATGATAAGGTAAATGAAATATCTTATTCTGATTGGTTCACTTATTATAGCATTCATACTTAGTAGTTTAGGGATAAAACCTGTTAGTAATTTTATGAATAATAATGAGATATTACCTATCGTGACAGCTAATGTGTGGGTTGATCTTGCGATTATTTTTATCACATTTTCGGGATTAATATATACAGGAAAAACATTGAAACTATGGTATAAGAAATATAGATTGGGAGCAGTTATTGCAGATTGTTTTAGTATTATTCTTGGATTGATTTTATTGAGATATATAGTTTATTTATTAAATATAAAAGTAAATTTATTCACATTTGTATTATTAGGTGTAGGATTATGTGTGATACATGATATCTTATTTTATTTACTTTTTAAAAATATCCCAAAAGGAGAGAACCACATGTTAGATTTTTTTAAATATTATTCAAGAGAATTAGGTACAACAGCAATAATAGGTGATGTTACGTTAGTAATATGGGCAATTATCCTAGCATCTCTATTAAATACAAGGTCATTTAAATTTAATTTAGTATCATTATTTTTAGGTATATATTTAGTCCCATATATTATATATATGAAAGATTAAAAAAAATATTAATAATAAATACTTATTTAGATTTCTTCATCAAGATTAAAATCATATGTTTTATTAAGCCACCTTCTGAGAGGATGATACGCACTCATACCTGAATGAAATGATTCAGCAGGTCCATCTCCATTACTAATGATATATTTACCCTTTCTATATTCACAATTGAAACCATTTTTTTTAAGACATCCGATAACTTCACTAACAAATTTTCTATTAAGATGTTTTGCCATGCGTTTAAATAATCTTAAACTTAAAATCAAATTTTTTTATTTATTATTATATATATGCCAGAATCTATTTTAAATAATCCTGGTGGACTGTCTCTCAAGTCAAAATCATCTAAGAAACAATCATCTAAGAAACAATCATCAAAACCTTGTTGTATTAAACCTAAATCATCTAGTAAATCATCAAGTAGATCATCAAGTAGATTATCTATTAAATCATCTAAACCTAAATCAAAATTGAAAACGCATGATAAAAATCGAACATTAAAATTACCTAAAAAAGGTAAGGTGAGACAGGGAAAATTAAAGGATCCTCCATTAAGAAAAATAAATCCAGATGATGCTATATATGAAGAACACACTATAAAACCAGAAAGTTCTGAAAGTTCTGAAAGTTCAGTAAAGATTAAAAAGAAGAAATCAAAACGTGCTACTAAAAAAACAAATAAAATGTCAACTTCTATAAAATTTGCATTAATAGCAACATTATTAGGAAGGATTAATCCAGAAATAGCAGAAATAAAAGAAGTGGATAAATATAAAGCATTATCAACGAAAATGACACATGCTAGTATCGCACAACACATGAATTTTTATTATGCTGTCCATAATGCGGAAGAAAGGACTGGTAAAGAAATGACACCAGAGGAAATAAAAGAAGTATATGAAACATTTGTGAAACAGAAAAATCAATTCTTCTACAGAGATCAAAATAAGCAATATAATAAGCAATTTCAACAGAAACAGAAAATTCCAAAACAAAAACATAAATTTAAGGGAAGAAAAAAGAAAACTAAAAAAAAAGATAAAGGTGGTAAAAAATCAAGTGAATCTTGTGATAAATTAGATAAACATGATTGCATATCAATGTGGCCTCATTGTAAATATATGAATGGATATTGTGTTGATTCAGATAAATCAGAAGGGAAATATGAATCTGAATATGAAAGAAGGATAAAAAGAGTATCTGCTTCTGATAAAAAAAAAGAACTTGAAAAGAAAAAGAAACAATTAGATAAACAATTAGACAAAATGGTAAAAGTCCAAGGACCACTTGCTCCAGGTAGACCTAGTCTTATCCGTCAAAAATCAACACAAGGTTCACCGAAAGAATCAAGTTTATATATTGATTCAATTAATATTAAACTATTAAATGATAAAATTATGAAAGAAGTATCTGAAAGAAAAAGTAAATTATCAAAAGAAAAAATAAATAAATGGAAGAAAGCAACAAAAGATGAAAGAAAAAATGCTAAAACAAAGTTTATTAAAAGTAATGATGCATTATTTAAAAAATATAATAGAGAATATAAAAAATATAAAGATGATAAAACCGAAAATTTATTAAAAAAATTAATAGAAGTATCTAGTGTAAATTTATTATAATTTATGGATTAACTGTTAAATTAATATCATTATTATCTATACCTTCAAATTGTATTTTTTTGACTTTTTCTTTTTTTGGACTTTTTTCAACAATATCTTCATCGAAAACATTAAATGATGAGAATTCTGTAATATATCCTGATAATGCTTTTTCACCTTTTAATGAAGTATATGATATAAATAATGAGTTGTAAATTTTCAATAATATTAGAGCAACATATGATGTATAACTTGTGACTGCTTGAATACCAACATAATTATCATAAATAATAATAGATGATAATATTAAATTAATCATATATACAGAACTAGTAAGTGATGTTATTTTAAAATATCTATTATTTCGTTTATATAATTCTGCTTTTAATTCTGGTTTTTGATCAATTATATCATCTAAGTGATTATCTGGAAAATCGTGATTAATATCAAAATTTTTAACACACCAATGTTCTCTTCTGAGTTCAACGACATATGTGATCAAAAATAATCCTACACATAGAAAGTTAAATCCTAAAGTAATATTGTGAAACATATCATCAGTTTTATGAAGATTATCTGATACAGAACATATGGCAGTTTCATATTCGTCACTGTCACTACTACCAGAATATTCAACTAATTCTTCACATTTTTGTGGAACAAATAGGATCAAAAGTGATCCCATAATTACTTTATAACTTTGAAATACCCAAAGAGCACCAATTTTCAAACGCTCTTTTAAATCTTGATCAACCTTCATTTTTATATATATAAATATTTTAAATTAAATTAAATTTGATTTTATATAATCTTATAATAAATATCACTATCATGGCATTCTTAAGAAAACAAACGAGTGAAGGGAGTATTGCTGTATTATATTCATTGATTCAAAAATGTATTCGTAGAGGTTTAGAAGAAGAAAGTTTATATTATTCTGAAATATTATTTAATGAAGGAACACCTAATTCTTTAAGAAAAAGATTAGTATATGTCACTAATGAAGATATCGGACATATTAAATTATCTAATGAAATAATGGAATGTAAAAATGAAGAATTATTTAAATATTTAATAATATGTTGTAGATTAAAAAAAACACACGATCCAGCATGGTTATCTAGATTAGCACTTCATTATAGTATGAATAATCTTAAAACAGATAATTCTGAATTAATTGAAGCAATGAAATTAACTGAATATGTCAGAAATGATGATTATAAAAATATTCGTGAATATATTGGTAAAGAATATAGTAAATTATATTCATTTTCAGGAAAAAATAATTTAGTATGGGCATCTTATATATTATTTAATCGGAGACCAGAACTTAATCAAGAATATTCATTAGATATAGAATTACCTTTAAAAAATAAATTTAATCAAATACCATATTGGGTATATGATAAACATGTATCAGGTGGTAATAAAGGTTACCAGTTCTTCTTTGATAATTCATTAGTTGTTAATGAAAATATTTATGGTGAAAAGGGTGATAAGTTTGCAGATGAATGTAAGAAAGTATATTTAGATGATGAAAAGAATTTAGGAAATGGTAAAACTAAAATTCTATATAATATGTGGAAAAATAATGAAGATATTCATGAAATTAAAATACCAGGATATCATAATATCGTTCAAACACAACTAATAACCAGTCGTGGTAAACCTAAAACTTATTATGCTACTTCAGATAAAGATAATAAAAAATATGTTTTAAAAGGACCTATGACATTTGATATGAGAAAACAAGTAATAAGATCTGAAAAAATTAAAAAAACTTTAGGATTGAATCATCTTAATGTAGAATTTATTAATTTATTCGATCAAAATTGGATGAAGATGGATTCATTATTAGATTATGATTATAATTGTAAAGAATTAAAATCAAGTAAATTAGAAGAAAATGTATATATTTATAATGGTAAAAATTGTAATTATAATTTTGATGATATAAATGAAAATAATTTTCTGGAGATTTTCAAAAACTATTTGTTTAGATTAGTAGTCGGAGCAAATGATCATTGTTGTAGAAATTTTATAACAGATGGTAATAAAGTTTATAGTATTGATGATCATTGTTTAGATAAAGATTTTGAAGATATGAATATTAAAATGAAAAAAGATAATAGAATTAGATGGGATAGTTATATTATCCAGTTTAGAATTGATATATTAACAATATTGAATATGTGGAAAAAGATATTTAAATGTGATAATATGTTAAAGAGAATAGAAAAATTAATTGAATTTATATATCCATATCATCCTCAATAAATTCAGGTATTTCTTCACCGGTAATTGCTTCATATATAGCATGAAAATCTTCAGCAAATACATCAGATATTGTTTCTTTACCATAGTTTTCATCAAGTTCATCTAATGAATAATCTAAATGATCACAGAACATTACTGTTAATGCCCAATAGTCTGCTCTAATTAAATCTAATAAAGTACATCCATCGCCACCACAATCATATGTTCTCCAAGGAGATATTTGTGGAAAACGAGGATATCCATCATTAAGTTCATATTCTAATAATTCATCATTTTTCATACATACATTATGTTTGAAGTCACCAAAGCATCTGGACAATCCAAAATCTATGATTCTAAAATCCATTGTTCTAATATTAACAATGACATTTGCTCCGTGGAAGTCATTATGAACAATTGATTTTTTATGCATATTGCTTAGACAAACGCATAATTGTTTGAATAATAATTTTAATGCTTCTTTTTTATTACTAACACCTAATGAACTTATTTCGGGTGTTAATTTAAAATTCTGAATAAATTTATTTAGATCGACTCCGTTGAAACATTCCATAAATATGAATGTTTTATAATCATCCATAACAACTGAATGATGTTTTAAGAAATTAGGAATACCACTTAATGTGTTAAGTATATATATTTCTCTTTGTAGTTCATTTCTTGTATCACTTGATAAATCAACAAGTTTTTTTACTATTTTTCCTGAATTAAATTCTAATACTTTTAATGCTGAAACATTACCCTTATATGTTAATTTGAAAACTGAACCATATGCTCCTTTACCTATTAATAATTGTTTAATAACTGTTCTATCAGGTGCTCTTTTTGGGAATATTTTGCTATATTTATTTGTGAATTGATCATTATACATTCTATATGGGGTTTTTTTATCAAATACAAAATCTGTAACAGTTCCAACTATTACATCAATTGGTAATGATGCTTCTAACATATGAACACCTTCCAATACTTGTTCTAGTTCTTGTGATTTAGATGATTTAGCAGTACGTCTAATTGATTCTAATTCAAACTGCATTCTTTTTATTTTTTCTTCTAGAATTTCTTCTCTTGTGGATAGTAATTTATCAGATCTATTTAAGGAACTAGATTTAGATTTAGATTTTGTTTTCTTTGATGAAGATTTTGGCATATATATATAATATATAAATTAAATATTAATAAATAAATCAAAAAGTGTTTATAATATATCATTTGAAAAATTACTATTTGTGTTTTATCATACAAATACATATCCATTTAAAATTTGAAATTATTTTATAAAGATAATAAAAATGGATACAGAATTTATCCCAAAAGAGATAACTGAAAATCCAAATTTTAATTGTGATGATAAAGAAAGGATCAAATACATTAATGATACTTTTCGTGAGATCCTATCAATTGATAAAAGTATTAAAGGATCTAAAGATTATAAAGATCTTATTAAAGAAATTAATGGTAGATTTGATGCGGAGATGCTTGTCAAAATTAAGAGAGAGCATAGTATAAAGGTTGAGGAACAACTGAAAAAAGCAAAAGAAGAACTTCAATATCTTAAAGATAAGATAAACAATAATAAGTAAATAAATTTGAGATAAAGATAAAATTTTTTTCAAATACAAATTATGGACGATTCATCTAAGATCAAGCTTGACAATCTTGTGAACGAATTTCACCAGTATGGCAAGAAAACATACCCAGAATACCACGCCAACCGGAGGTATTTAGATGAGTTGTTCAAGATGAAGGAGCACTGGAAGAACGGAACGAAGGACGAAGAAGGTAAGATTCCAACAGCAGGAGAAATTTCGCATTTTATACACTATTTGAGGTGGGAAAGAATTTTACCGTTTTAATACTTAAATAATTAAATAAATAATAATTAATAATATTTTTTTTTTGATAAATTTGACTTAAAAGTAAAAGGATATATAAATTATAAGTGTTATGGCAACTATCTTTGTTCCTAATGAATTCTATTGTCCTATTACTGGAGACCTTATGCGAGATCCTGTTTCTGAACCCGAGGGTCACACATATGAACGCAATGCTATAATGACATGGTTGTCAAAGAGTAAGACTTCTCCTATGACTCGCAAAGGATTAGATATGAGTGATATGAAAGATAATGTTTCTATGAAAAAAAGTATTGAGTCTATTAAAGATAAGTTATCTGCTGATCAACTGAAAATTGATGCACAAATATTGGATACAGAACTTAAAAGTTTTAATGATGTATTAGGAGATATTACTATGAAAGCATCTGTAAAGGATGATACATTATTTATGAGAGTAGATGTTCCAAATGTAGATGAAAGACAACCAGTTGATATTGTTATGTGTATTGATGTTTCAGGATCTATGGGTTCAGATGCTCCTGTGAAAGGAAACGATGGAAAATCCACAAGTTATGGTATTTCGGTTCTTTCTTTAACAGTTGCTGCGGCAAAAACTATTCTTAATACACTAGATGAAAAGGATAATATTTCAATTGTAACATATTCTGAATTTGCTACTGAATTATTTACAAATGTATCTTGTACAAATGAAAATAAGAATAAGATTAGATTAAAACTTGATTGCTTAGTTCCAACAAATACTACTAATATTTGGGATGGATTAAAAACATCACTTGATATTTTAAGATTAAATTCACCACCAAATAAACTCAAGGTAATTAAACTTCTTACTGATGGAGTACCAAATATTGAACCAAATAGGGGACATGAATATATGTTAGATAAGTATTTTAAGGATCATGATTTTAAGTGTATGATAAATTGTTATGGATTTGGATACAATCTTAAATCAGAATTATTAGATAATTTATCACGTATTTCGGGTGGTGATGGATATTCATTTATTCCCGATTCATCATTACTTGGTAATGTATTTATTCATGGTATTAGTAATTTCTTTACAACTGCTCTTACAAATATTCCAGTAAAGATTGTTTATACAGATAATACAGAAGATAGATTTAATATTAATTCGATTAAATATGGACAGAGTAAAAATATTGTCATGAGTATAAATAATAATGTTTCATATGTAGATATAGATATTAAAGGACATACTATAAAATCTGAATTACATGAAATTCTAGATGATTATTATTATGAACAATTATATCGTTTCAAGATATATAATTTATTTGATTCTTTGATTACTCTGAAAAAGTTTAATGATGAAGGTTTTAAGACAAGTTTAGATAATCTTATTTTAGAAATTACATTTAATAAAGAAGTAAAAG
>VMHT01002886.1_pt1 | contig 16243 bp, 13 predicted proteins | sample 4693611 | NCBI WGS metagenome assembly VMHT01 (sample SAMN12280063, study PRJNA550983) | marine metagenome | isolation source: seawater sampled from same location over 5 years 0.02-0.2 micron viral filtrate | place: USA: collected off the coast of southern California halfway between the port... ... | reverse complement strand
ATTTTCTGCACCGTTTCCTCTCGAAACCCGGAGTCCGCCCATGCTCGACGCAACGATGACCCAGCAACTGAAGACCTATCTCGCCAATCTGCGCGAGCCGGTCGAGCTCGTCGCCTCGCTCGGGGATGACGACAAGAGCGCGCAGACGCGCGAACTGCTCGAAGAGATCGCCGCGCTGCACGACCTCGTCAGCGCCAGCTTCGACGGCACCGACAGCCGCAAGCCCAGCTTCGTGATCCGCCGCGCCAGCGATGCGGAAAAGTGGGTCCGCTTTGCCGGACTGCCGATGGGGCATGAGTTCACCTCGCTGGTGCTCGCGCTGCTGTGGGCCGGCGGCCATCCGCCCAAGGTCGATGCCGACCTGCTAGAACAGGTCCGCGGGCTCGAGGACGACTTTAATTTCGAGATGTATTTCTCGCTGTCGTGCCACAACTGCCCCGACGTGGTGCAGGCGCTGACGCTGATGGCGCTCGAAAATCCGCGCATCACCGCCACGTTGATCGAAGGCGGCACCTTCCAGGACGAGGTCGACAGCCGCGACATCATGGCGGTGCCCGCAACCTTCCTCAACGGCGAACCGTTCTATAACGGCAAGATGGAACTGGCCGAGATTCTCGCCAAGATCGATACCGGCAGCGAAGCCAAGGCGGCCGAGAAGCTTGCCGCAAAGGACCCGTTCGAAGTGCTGGTGGTGGGCGGCGGTCCGGCCGGTGCGGCGACCGCGATCTACACTGCGCGCAAGGGCTTTCGCACCGGCGTCGCAGCCGAACGCTTCGGCGGGCAGCTGCATGACACGCTGGGGATCGAGAACCTGCCCGGCACGCCCTATACCGAAGGGCCCAAGCTGGCCGGCGAACTCAAGCGGCATGTCGGCGACTACGATATCGACCTGATGGATCTGGCGCAGGCGGTCAAACTGGTTCCGGCTAGCGAAAAGGGCGGCCTGCACACGGTCGAACTGGGCAACGGGGCCAGCCTCAAGGCCCGCAGCCTGATCCTCGCCACCGGGGCCCGCTGGCGCAACATGGGCGTCCCCGGCGAAGCCGAATACCGCAACAAGGGCGTGGCCTATTGCCCGCATTGCGACGGGCCGCTGTTCAAGGGCAAGCGCATTGCGGTCATCGGCGGCGGCAATTCGGGCGTCGAAGCGGCGATCGACCTGGCCAAGACCGTCGGCCACGTCACGCTGATCGAATTCGATACCAAGCTGCGTGCCGACGAAGTGCTGCAGGCCAAGCTCCGCTCGCTGCCCAATGTCGAGATCGTCACCAATGGCCAGACGACCGAGATCACCGGCGCCAACGGCAAGGTCAACGGCCTGCGCGTGAAGGACCGCGCCAGCGGCGATGAGCGCACGATCGAGCTCGAAGGCGTGTTCGTGCAGATCGGCCTGGTGCCCAACACCGAATGGCTCGAGGACAGCGGGCTCACGCTGACCAAGCACGGCGAGATCGCCACCGACGAGGAAGGCCGCACCAACCTGCCCGGCGTGTTCGCCGCCGGCGATGTCACCGATGTGCCGTACAAGCAGATCGTGGTGGCAATGGGCGAAGGATCGAAAGCTGGTCTGTCCGCCTTCGACTACCTCATCCGCAACGAGCCTGCACAGGAAGTGGCACAGGCCGCCTGACCGGAGTACTCCGTCACTTGCAAGGCGCCGTCATCCTCACCGGATGGCGGCGCTTTTCGCATGTGCTGCACGGCCTGCCGCATCATCGGCAAATTCAATCCGAGAGACGCAATTAATCGATTGGACGAATTACCGGGAAAGGCCCATCCCTTACTCCGAGACATATTTCGAGTCATAATAAGCGGAGAAACGGACAATGGATGCCAAGACCGGTGAAATGAGCGGCTGCCCCTTCCATGGCAATGGCGGCACGCGTGACCTGCTCGGGCGGACCAATCGCGACTGGTGGCCCGACCAGCTGCAGATCGACATCCTCCAGACCGAGGGCCGCAATCCCGACCCGATGGGCGAGGACTTCGATTATTGCGAAGCCTTCAACGCGCTCGATTACGGTGCGCTGAAGGAGGATCTGAAGGCGCTGATGACCGATAGCCAGGAATGGTGGCCGGCCGATTACGGGCATTACGGCCCGTTCTTCATCCGCATGGCGTGGCACGCTGCGGGCACCTATCGCACCGGCGACGGCCGCGGCGGGGCTTCGAGCGGGCAGCAGCGCTTCGCTCCCCTGAACAGCTGGCCCGACAACGGCAATCTCGACAAGGCACGGCGCCTGCTGTGGCCGATCAAGCAGAAATACGGCAAGCACATCAGCTGGGCCGACCTCTTCGTCCTCACCGGCAATGTCGCGATCGAATCGATGGGCGGTCCGGTGTTCGGCTTCGGGGGCGGCCGCAAGGACGTGTTCGAACCCGAGATGGTCTATTGGGGTTCGGAAGAGCAGTGGGTCGACCAGGGCGTCGAAACGCGCATCATCCCCGATGAAGGCAAGGCGCTCGAAAATCCGCTCGCCGCGATCCAGATGGGCCTGATCTACGTCAATCCCGAAGGCCCCGGCGGCAACCCGCACGACGCCGAAGGCATGGCGCGCGACATGCGCGAAACCTTCGCTCGCATGGCGATGAACGACGAGGAAACCGTCGCGCTGACCGCGGGCGGTCACGCTTTCGGCAAATGCCACGGCGCGGCCCCGTCGGACACGTTCGGCACCGGTCCCGAAGGCGAAGGCCTGCACCGCATGGGCTTCGGCTGGCTGACCGATCCCGAGGAAATCGGCAAGGGTCATATCACCACCAGCGGGATCGAGGGCGCGTGGACGCCCAATCCGACGCAGTGGGGCAATGACTATTTCCGCCTGCTGTTCAAATATGATTACGAGCTCACCCAGAGCCCTGCAGGCGCGAACCAGTGGACCCCGATCGATCCCGATCCGGAAGACATGGCACCCGATGCACGGGACCCGGACAAGAAGGTTCCGACGATCATGACCACGGCCGACATGGCGTTGAAGCGCGACCCCGAATATCGCAAGATTTCGGAGCGTTTCCTCAACGACCAGGCTGCGCTCGACGATGCATTCGCCCGCGCCTGGTTCAAGCTTACGCACCGCGACATGGGTCCCAAGGTCCGGTACCTCGGTTCGGAAGTCCCCGCCGAAGACCTGATCTGGCAGGATCCGATCCCCGCCGGCACCACGCCGTCGGACAGCGCGGTGGCCGACTTCAAGAAAGCGGTCCTCGGCAGCGGACTGTCGGTCAGCGAACTGGTCAAGGCCGCCTGGGCCTCGGCCTCGACCTACCGCAATTCGGACCACCGCGGCGGTGCCAATGGCGCGCATATCCGTTTCGATGCGCTGCGCAACTGGGCGGTCAACGATCCGGATGAACTGGGCAAGGTGCTGGCCAAGCTCGACGAGCTGCGCGGCGACATCTCGATGGCCGATGCCATCGTGCTGGGCGGCGCGGCAGCGATCGAGAAGGCGGCCAAGGACGGCGGCTTCGACGTCAGCGTCGATGTCACCACCGGCCGCGGCGATGCGCGCGAAGACCAGTTCGATGCCGAAAGCTGGGAGCCGCTCGAACCGTTTGCCGACGGCTTCCGCAACTACCTCAAGACCAAGGCTTCGGTGAAGACCGAGGATATGCTGGTCGACAAGGCGCATCTGCTCGGCCTTTCGACGCCCGAAATGACTGTGCTGCTGGGCGGGATGCGTGCGCTAGGCGCCGTGTCCAAGCACACCCAGCACGGCAACAGCATCGGTGTTCTCACCGACCGTCCGGGCGTGCTGTCGAACGACTTCTTCGTCAACTTGCTCGAAATGGGCACGGTATGGGAAGTCATCGACGAGAGCGGCGACGAGGAGTTCGTCGGCAAATGCCGCCTGAAGGGCGATGTCAAATGGCACGCCACGCGCACCGACCTCGTCTTCGGTTCGAATTCGCAGCTGCGTGCAGTTGCCGAGGTCTATGCCGAAAACGGCCACGAACAGAAGTTCGTCAACGATTTCGTCAGCGCATGGACCAAGGTGATGGACGCCGACCGGTTCGATATCGGCTATGCCAAATACCACGACTGATTAACCGGCGACCCTTGGTCGTCCACCGAGAACCCCCGGCGCATGCGCCGGGGGTTTTTTCATGCGCGGCTGATGTTTGTTTGATTGCGTCGCTTTTGCACCGAAATGCGGAACGAAGCGCGCCAGGGTCCGTAGGCCAGTGGGTGGCTGTTTTATGGCGGCCGGGAAACCAGATGGAGCAAGCAGACATGGCCAATGAATTCGAACTGTCGGAAGGCGGCGCCAACCACCAGAAGCCGCAGGATGACGACCACGTGATGACCACCGCACAGGGTCACCCGGTCGCCGACGACCAGAACTGGCTGAGCGCGGGTCCGCGCGGGCCGCAGCTGCTCGAAGACCAGATCGCGCGCGAGAAGATCTTCCACTTCGACCACGAACGGATTCCCGAGCGCGTGGTCCATGCGCGCGGCTACGGGGTGCACGGCCATTTCGAGCTGAAGAAGGCGATCCCGCAATATTCGCGGGCGGCGATCTTCAACCAGGAAGGCGTAAAGGTGCCGACCTTCACGCGCTTCTCCACCGTGGCGGGCAACAAGGGTTCGCCCGATTTGGCGCGCGACGTGCGCGGCTTTGCCACCAAGTTCTACACCAGCGAGGGCAATTGGGACCTCGTCGGCAACAATATCCCGGTGTTCTTCATCCAGGACGCGATCAAGTTCCCCGATCTGATCCACGCCGCCAAGCCCGCGCCCGATCGCGGATTCCCGCAGGCGCAGACCGCGCATGACAATTTCTGGGACTTCATCTCGCTCAGCCCCGAAGCGATGAATATGGTCATGTGGATCATGTCCGACCGCACGATCCCGCGGTCCTTCCGCTTCATGGAAGGCTTCGGCGTGCATACCTTCCGGCTGGTCAATGCCGCGGGCAAGGCGCATTTCGTCAAGTTCCACTGGAAGCCCTCGCTCGGGCTGCAGTCGGTGGTCTGGAACGAGGCGCTCAAGGTCAACGGGATGGACCCCGACTTCCATCGTCGCGACATGTGGGACGCGATCGATGCGGGCGACTATCCGCAGTGGGACCTCGGCATCCAGGTGTTCGACGAGGAGTTCGCCGAGAAGTTCGAATTCGACGTGCTCGACGCGACCAAGATCATTCCGGAAGAACAGGTCCCGGTCGAGATCATCGGCACGCTGACGCTCGACGCCAATGTCGACAATTTCTTCGCCGAGACCGAGCAGGTCGCCTTCTGCACGCAGAACATCGTGCCCGGCATCGACCATTCGGACGATCCGCTGCTGCAGGGCCGCAATTTCAGCTATCTCGACACGCAGCTCAAGCGGCTCGGCGGACCCAACTTCACGCACCTGCCGATCAATGCGCCCAAATGCCCGGTGCGGCATTTCCAGCAGGACGGGCACATGGCGATGCACAATCCCAAGGGCCGCGTGAATTACGAACCCAACAGCTGGGGCAGCGGCGACGGCGCAGACGTGGATCCCGGTCCGCGCGCGTCGGCCGAACGCGGCTTCCAGTCCTATCCGGCCGAGATCAGCGGCGCCAAGGTGCGCGAGCGCAGCCCGACCTTTGCCGATCACTACAGCCAGGCGCGGCAGTTCTATATCTCGCAGACCCCGGTCGAGCAGACCCATATGGGCAATGCGCTGACCTTCGAACTGTCGAAAGTGCAGCGGATGGATATCCGCAAGCGCATGGTCGGCCATCTGCGGCATATCGACGAAGGACTCGCTCAGGACGTCGCCGACGGCATCGGCCTGACCGAACTGCCCGACAAGGTGCCCTTCGCGCGCAAGCCGATCAGCGACCTGCCCGAAAGCCCCGCGCTGTCGATCCTCAAGAACGGCCCCGACAGCTTCAAGGGCCGCAAGCTGGGTATCTACATTGCCGAGGGCGCCGATGCAGGCGTGGTCAAGGCGCTGCAGCAGGCGGCCAAGGATGCCGGCGCGATGGCCGAGATCATCGCCCCGCATGTCGCGGGCGCCAAGCTGTCCGACGGCAAGCTGATGGAAGCCGACGAGAAGATCGATGGCGGTCCCTCGGTGGTCTATGACGCGGTCGCGGTGGTGATGGGCGAGGACAGCGGCAAGCGCTACGCCGAGGACAAGCCGAGCATCGACTTCGTCAACGACGCCTTCGCGCATGCCAAGTTCGTGGCCTATGTCCCCGCGGTCCAGCCGCTGTTCGAGAATGCTGGCGTGTGGAGCCGCCGAGACGACGGCTTCTTCGATGTATCGTCGGGCAAGGACGCCGCGGCGAGCTTCATCGAAACCTGCGGCAAGCTGCGCTTCTGGGACCGCGAGAGCGTCAAGCAGGACTAGGGGTGATGTGAATCGGCGCGAATGACCCGCGCTTTATGCCGGGCGTCTTACAGGAGGCGCCTGGCATTTCGCGTTTTGGAGCGCGGCTGCGCCTAGTCGAGCTGGACGAACCGTTCCGGCACCAGCCGGGTCAAACTGCCGAAACCACCGACTGCCGCGTGCGCACCTGCGGCCAGCAAACGATCGCCATAGGCGGGCGTCAGATGGCTGGCGCCCGTAAAGCCGATCACGTCCATGCCCGCGGCGACGGCTGCCTTGACCCCGTTCACGCTGTCTTCGATCACCAGACATTCCGCCGGGTCGACGCGCATCGCGCAGGCAGCGTATAGGAAGATATCGGGCGACGGCTTGCCCGCGGCGACAACAGCTGCGCTGAAGACATTGCCGGAAAAGTATGGCGCGAGGCCGGTGGCATCCAGCTTGAACTCGAGCTCGGCCTGCGCACTGCTCGATGCGACACAGCATGGTCCGTGCACACGCCGCAGTGCCGCGGCAGCACCGGGCACTGCGCGCAACTCGCGAGCGCTGCGCCTGCGAAGCTCGGCCTTGACTTCGCGGTCGTAGTCATCGGCAAACGGTGCGCCGAGATCTGCCTCGAGCGCGGCATGCATCGCGCGGTCGGTTAACCCGAGAAAGCGTTCGGTCAGTTCGGCATGCGTGATGTTCAGCCCCAGCTTCCGCAACTGGGTCACGTGCACGTCGGTCAGCAGTACTTCGCTGTCTACCAAAACCCCGTCGCAGTCGAAGATGACCACCGCTATCGTTCGCGCTTGAGCACGATGTAGAGCGCGCCGTCGCCGCCATGGCGCTGATGCGCGCGGCGGACGGCGGCAATCGCCGGATGGTGGCTCGAGGCGGCCAGCCAGTCGAGCACCTTGGCGCGAATGGCACCGCGCTGCGTACCGCGGTCGGCCGCTGCCACCGGGCGCGGCTTGCCGGTCACCAGCAATATGCTGCGCGCGCCGATGGCGCGGGCCTGCGCTACGCCGCTCATCAGCCGGTCATAGGCACCGTCGAGCGTGTGGCCGTGCAGGTCGATGGTCACTTCGGGCTGCAACTGCCCGCCCTTGAGCCGCCGATCCCAATGCGAATCGAGCCCGCGATCGGGCGCTGCGATGTTCCGCGGCGGGGGCGCGGGAGTCGGCCGTGGCGGTGCGCGGGACACCTGTCTCTTCGCCTGCTTTTTCGGCGGGGCCGGCGCCTTGGCCTCATGCGCGGGTTGCGGCTGGACGGGGCGCAGCGGATGCAGGGGTTCGACTGTCGCGGCGAGCTTTTCCCACGCAGCGGCTTCTTCGTCGGACAGTCCGCGCGGGGAGCTCACCGCCGCGTTTCGAGACGGTCGAGCGTACCCACCGGCAGCAGGACGAGAGCCGATCCGCTGGCGCTCATGCTGCCGGCGATTTCGCGGGCATCGCCGCCATTGCCCCAGAAGGTGTCGAAGCGATTGGTGCCCTTGATCGCCCCGCCTGTGTCCTGCGCGATCCAGAGCCCGTCGGCCTCGTCGCGTTCCATGTCGAGAAAGACCGGCGCCCCATAGGGGACGAAATTGGGATCGACCGCGACCGATGCTTCGCGCCGGACGGGCACCCCGGGCGACCCGAGCGGGCCGTCACTGTTCAGTTCACGGAAGAAAATCCAGCTCTTGTTGAGGCGCATGATATCGCGCCCCTGCGCGGGATTGTCGCGAATGAACGCCATGATGCCCTGCATCGAAGTGGCGTAATCGGTGCCTTCGCCGATCAGTCCGCGTTCGCGCATCACGCGGCCGATGCCGACATATTCGCGGCCGTTCTGCCCGGCATAGCCGATCCGCATCAGCGAGCCGTCGGGCAGGCGCAGCAGACCCGAACCCTGAATCTGCAGGAAGAACAGCTCGACCGGATCGGCAGCCCAGGCGATCTCGAGCCCGCGCCCTTCGAGCGCGCCGAGTTCGATCGCAGTGCGATCGTGGAACTGGACGAAGCGCCCGCTGGCGTCATACCGGCCCAGCGGCGGGCGCCCGCTCCGCTCGCTCGCAGGCATATCGTCGGGCCATGCGCGCACCAGTTCGGGAGGCATGGCATAGACGGGCACGTCATATCCCGGTGCGCGCGTCCGGCTACCGCGGATCTCGGGCTCGTAATAGCCGGTGGCGAAGGCCGCCCCATCGCCCACGCGGGCGGTTTCGAAATAGCTGGCGAAGAACCGGCGCGCGTCCGAGACCGGCCAGGTGGCGGCGGCCTCGCAGGCAGGGCGCCAGTCGTCGGCAAAGGTCAGACCGCTCTGGTCCTCGCGGCGCAGGATAGCGGGACAGGATTCGAGAAACGAGACGAGCGCGGTACCCGCATCATCGGCGCCGATGCCCAGTTCGGTTACCTTAAGGCCGCGAGAAACGGGTGCGAAGGCGGCGCTGGAGACGGTGCCGGGCGGCATGGCGACCGGTGTTTGCGGGCGCATGTCGGGCACGACGCGGACGCAGGCAGACAGTGCCAGCGTGACCGCGATTACCAGCAGGTAGCGCATCATCCCTCCCCCCGGATCGAGCGGCGCGTCAGCCTTCGTCGGTTTCGTCGAGAACCCAGTTGGGATCGGCGGCATCGACATTGCGGCGGAAGGTCCAGACGTCGCGGCTTTCGATCGCGTCGTCGAGCGAACCGGCCACGACATTGCCTTCCGCGCTACGGGTCACTGCGGCGATATCGGCCACGAAGAGCACGGCAATGCGGGCGATGCGGCCATCGAGATCGGCCGAACGCACGGTCGCGTCCTCGATCCTGATCAGCCGGTTGTCGAGCGTTTCGCCCGCTTCTTCGCGCGCGTCGATGGCCTGCGCAAAGCTTTCGTAGACGTCGCCATCGGTCAGTTCGCGCAGCGTATCCTTGTCGCCTTTCCAGAAGGCCTCCAGAATCATCGCGTAAGCGCCCTTGGCACCTTCGAGGAAACCCAGCAGGTCGAAGCCCGGCGAGGCCGCGGCGATGGCGCGCACGCCTGCCTCGCTGGCCGGAGCCGCATTGTCGCCCCCGCGCAGCACCACCGGCTGGCGGGCGGGACGCGGTGCATTCTCGGCTTGCGCAGGCGTATCCGCGCGCTCGAACCGATGCGGCACCACCTCTTCTTCATGCTCCGACCGACGGCCGAGCACCGAATAGAGCCGCAACCCCAGAAAGGCGGCGATCATGGCGAGGATGACGATCTCGGTGATCACGTGATTAACCTGCTTCCCAACTTCATTCGCGAAGGCAACGCGCCTCCGGCAGTCCAACATCTGTCCTGCCCTAGATAGGAAGGAAATACAAACCGACAATGGTCCTACGGCCCCGGCGCCGCGCCGCGTACCGCCGGGCCGGGTCGCGGATTGCTAGACTCGTCCGACAGTGCTAGGCGCGCGCACCGAAGGCCCGCTGCGCCCGGAAATGGCGCGCGCGGGCGGCATTATCGGATAAATGGAAAGCGAATGCACATGGCCGACGAAGGCGACGTTCTCACCGACCTGAACAATCCCGCAGCGGGCGCCAACGGGGCCGACAACCAGCCCAGCGCGGGCGTGATCTCGCAATATATCAAGGACCTTTCGGTCGAGAACCCCAGCGCGCCGCAATGCTACCAGTGGAACGAGCAGCCGCAGCTCGACGTGCAGGTCAACATCGCCGCCGACAAGATCGCCGAAGACGTTCACGAAGTGACGCTGAAGGTTACCTGCAGCGCCAAGACCAGCCAGGGCACGCTCTATCTGATCGATCTGGACTATTGCGGGCTGATGGGCATGCGCAATCTGCCCGACGAGCAGGCGCACGCTTTCCTGTTCGCCGAAGCCCCGCGAATTCTGTTCCCCTTCGCGCGCCGCGTCATTGCCGATGCCAGCCGCGATGCGGGCTTCCCACCGCTGATGCTCGATCCGATGGATTTCGGCGCGCTCTACCAGCAGCAGCTGGCTGCGCGCGCGCAGGAACAGCAGCAGGGCGCCGCGGCGACCCCGCCCGCCGGCGAAGCCTGAGCCGCTGATTCGCCCGGGAGGCTCTGACAGGTGAGCCTGCTCAAGAACGTCGGGACCATCGGCGGGCTGACCGCGGTCAGCCGCGTCTTCGGCTTCGTGCGCGACATCCTGGTGGCGCGCGTGCTCGGCGCAACGCCGATGGGCGACGCGTGGCAGCTGGCCTTCATGCTGCCCAACATCTTCCGCCGCCTGTTCGCCGAAGGCGCCTTTGCCAGCGCCTTCGTGCCGCTTTTCAACCGGCGGATGGTCGAAGGGCAGAGTGAGGCCCAGCGCTTCGCCGAAAGCGTATTGTCTCTGCTGCTGCCGATCCTGATCGTATTTGGCGGGCTGGCGATGGTGGCGATGCCGTGGGTGGTCGCCTATTTCGCACCCGACGGCCTCGAAAGCGATCCCGAAGCCTTGCCGATCGCGGTGATGATGGCACGGATTACCTTCCCCTACCTACTGTTCATGAGCCTTGCGACGCTGGTCGCCGCCGTGCTCAACTCGCTGTCGCGCTTCGCTGCCGCGGCGGCGGCACCGGTGCTGCTCAACCTCTGCCTGATCGCAGCGCTGCTATACGGCGCATCGCTGGGCGAAGGGGTGATGGCGCGCCGCGAAAGTGCGTTCTGGCAATCGGTCGCGCTCAGCGCCTCGGGCCTGCTGCAACTGGTGTGGCTGGCGTTCTGGATGCACCGCGCGGGCTTTCGGATCCGCCTGCTGCTGCCGCGGGTCTCGCCCGGGGTAAAGGAACTGGGCGTGCTGATCGTCCCTGCGGTGTTCGGTGCGGGCATCTACCAGATCAGCCGCTTCGTCGACCTGTTCTTCCTCTCCACGCTGGAGGTCGGCAGCTACACCTATCTCGCAATGGCTGACCGCTGGAACCAGCTGCCGCTGGGGATCATCGGGATCGCGCTGGGCACCGCCATCCTCCCCGCCCTTTCGCGCTACCTCTCGCGCGAGGAGAACGACGAGGCGCAGCGGCTGCAATCGAACGCGATCGAGCTGGCGATGCTGCTGACCGTGCCCGCGGCTGCGGCATTGTTCGTATCGGGCAGCGCCTTCACCCGCGTGTTCTTCGCTGGCGGCGCGTTCAGCGTCGAAGATGCCCTGATTACCGGCACGGTGGTCAGCGGGCTGGTGATCGGCCTGCCCGCCTATGTGCTGATCAAGGTGCTGACGCCCAATTTCTTTGCCCGGAAAGACACGCGCACCCCGGTGTTCACCGCTGCGGCGTCGCTGGTGGTCACGGTGGGGCTGAATATCCTGTTGGTCCCGCGCCTGGGCGTGCTGGCGCTGGCCGTGGCCGGGTCAATCGGCGCGTGGTGCAATGTCATGCTGCTTTACGCGATCCTGGTCAGGCGCGGGTATTTCCGCCTGCCGTCACGGATCGCGGGGCGGATCGTGCGGATCTTCATCGCCGCGCTGGCGATGGCACTCGCGCTGTGGGCGCTGATGGGTCCGCTGGACCCGTGGTTCGACGGCACGATACTCCAGCGTGCGGGCGGGATCGCCGCGGTGACATTGACGGGCACTGCGGTCTACGGCATCGCGGCGATCCTCCTCGGGGTGCTCGACCGGGCGACGATCGCCCGGCTGCTGCGCCGCCAGACCTGAACCCGACGGGCCGATCCTGGCCGGCCCGAACCTGATTGAGAGAATTCATGCGTCCTGACATGCGGGTAGTTTCCGGCATCCAGCCCACCGGCAATCTCCACCTCGGCAATTACCTCGGGGCGATCCGCAACTGGGTGCGCATGCAGGACGATATGCAGGAGGGCGAGCAATGCCTGTTCTTCCTCGCCGACCTGCATGCCATTTCGATGCCGCACGATCCGGCCGAACTGCACCGCGGCACGCTGGAAATGGCCGCGGCCGTGGTCGCCTGCGGGATCGATCCGCACCGGAGCATCCTGTTCAACCAGGCGCAGGTCCCCGCGCATGCGGAAATGCAGTGGCTGCTCAATGGAACCGCACGAATGGGCTGGCTCAACCGCATGACGCAGTGGAAGGACAAGGCGGGCAAGAACCGCGAAGGCCAATCGGTCGCGCTGTTCGCCTATCCGGTGCTGCAGGCCGCCGATGTACTGCTCTACCAGACAACGCATGTTCCCGTCGGCGAAGACCAGAAACAGCATCTCGAACTGGCACGCGACATCGCGCAGAAGTTCAACAACGATTTCGCTGGTGAGGATACGCCGGTCTTCACCCTGCCCGAAGCGATCACACCGCCGCAGGCCGCCCGGATCATGAGCCTGCGCGACGGGTCCAAGAAGATGAGCAAGTCCGACCCGTCCGAAATGAGCCGGATCGAACTGGCCGACGATGCCGATACGATGATGAAGAAGGTCAAGAAGGCCAAGACCGATCCCGAACCGCTGCCGAGCGAGGCAGGCGGGCTGGTCGGCCGGGCGGAAGCGCTGAACCTCGTCACGATCTATGCTGCGGTTGCCGACACCACGGTCGAGGCCGTGCTGGGCGAATACGGCGGCGAGGGTTTCGGCAAGTTCAAGCCCGCGCTGGGCGAACTGCTGGTCGAAACGCTGCGACCGATCTCCACCCGGTTCAACGAGCTGCTCGACGACCGCGAGGCGCTCGATGCGATACTGGCGCGCGGCGCCAGCCAAGCCCGCGAACTGGCGCGCCCCACGCTCGATGCGACATATTCTGCGCTTGGGCTGGTGCGTTAAGCGCGCGGTCATCGCATCAAATGTGAATCCGGACATTCAATCCGGGTTAATCGCCATTCGTCCATAGCCATGCACAGCTAATGGCAGTGTGCCTCGGGCAAGCGGTGGGCTGCGCACGATCGCGTTTCCGTGTAAGAAACGCCAACAGTACAAAGGACTGAGCATGACCAACCTGAACCAGGGTTGGGGGCGCAAACTCAAGCTCGCCTCCGTTCCCGTCATCCTTGCAGGCCTCGCAGCCTGTGCCACCCCGTTCAAGGCGGATGTCTCGCGTTTCCAGACGCAGCTGCCCGCCCCGCAGGGGGAAACCTATTTCGTCGTGGCCGATGATCCGGCGCTCGCCGGCGGGCTCGAGTTCGCGCAATATGCCGACCTCGTCGAAGCGCAGATGTCGAGCCTCGGCTATGCCCAGGCTGCATCGCCCGAAGACGCTTCGCTGCTCGTCCGTTTCGACTACGAGGTCGACAAGGGCCGCGAACGCGTGCGGTCGACCGGCTTCAGCGACCCGTTCTATTCGCCGTGGTACGGCTACCGTGCGCGGACCGGCTATTACCGCCCGCGCTATGTCGGCAGCCGCTGGGGCTATGGCTATTACGACCCGTGGTTCGGCGGGCAGGAAGTCCGCAGCTACACCGTCTACACCAGCGAGATCGACATGAAGATCGACCGCGCCGCGACGGGCGAACGCTTGTTCGAAGGCCAGGCGCAGGCGATTTCGACCTCGAACCGGCTGCAGTATCTGGTGCCCAACCTCGTCGAAGCGATGTTTACCGATTTCCCCGGCAATTCGGGCGAAACGCTGCGTATCTCGATCGCGCCCGAAAAAACCACCGTGCGCAAGATCGACTGATCCGCGCGGGCGAAAATTCAGCCAAGCGAAGGGCGGTCCGCGAGCGGGCCGCCTTTTTCCTACCGGCGCTCAGCCCAGTTTCGCGTGGCCGCCTGTCGAGCCGAAGCCGCCTTCACCGCGAACGGTCGCATCGAGCTGGCCCACTTCGTGCCACGCGGCCTGCGTGACCGGGGCCAGCACCAGCTGTGCGATCCGGTCACCCCGGGCGATCGCGAAATCTTCCGTCCCGTGGTTGATCATGATGACCTTGATCTCGCCGCGGTAATCGCTGTCGATCGTTCCCGGCGTATTGGGCACGGTTATCCCGTGCTTGAGCGCGAGCCCCGATCGCGGGCGGACCTGGATTTCGAAACCTTGCGGAATTGCGACCGCGAGACCGGTAGCCACAGCATGCCGCTGTCCCGGGGCCAGCGTCAGGTCTTCGGCGGCAAGCACGTCCATCCCCGCCGCGCCATCGGTGGCATAGACGGGTAGCGCCAGTCCTTCGCCATGCGGCAGCCGCTTGACCTGCACGCCCACCGGATCAGTCATCGGCGTCATCCCCCGGCACCAGCGCTTCCGCGGCACGCAGCACCAGTTCGCGCGCTACGTCTTCCTTGGCCATCTCGGGCAGGCTCTCGACCCCGCGCGCGGTGACGATATGGACCTGGTTGAGGTCGCCCCCCATCACGCTTTCGCCGATATCGCCTGCGACATTGTTGGCCACGATCCAGTCGGCGCCTTTTCGCTTGCGCTTGGACTTGGCGTTTTCGACCACGTTCTCGGTTTCGGCGGCGAAGCCGATCAGCAATGTCGGGCGCTTGCGACCCGCCGCCGTGCTGGCAAGAATATCGGGGTTCTCCGCGAGGATCAGCGCGGGCGGCGCCGAGCCGCGTTTCTTCATCTTCTCGCCCGCGACATGCCGGCTCTTCCAGTCCGCAACCGCGGCGACCATGAAGGCGATATCCACCGGCAATGCGCGGCGCACTTCCTCGGCCATGTCTTCGGCGGTCTCGACGTCGATACGGTCGACCCCGACGGGGGTGGGCAGGTGCACAGGTCCGGCGATCAGAGTAACGCGGGCCCCCGCCGCTGCGGCCATCGCGGCGATGGCAAAGCCCTGCTTCCCGCTTGACCGGTTGGCAATATAGCGCACCGGATCGATCGGTTCGCGCGTCGGGCCCGCGGTGATGAGCACATGCTTGCCATAGAGCGGCCGGTGTTCGGGATCGGGATCGAACGCCGCCTGTCCCGCCAGCGGCGAAGCGTCGAAGGCTGCGGCCTGTGTCTGGAAGGCGTCGGCCATGGCCTGCGGCATCGCGTGGCCATCGTCGCCGTAAGCCAACGCCCCGGGATCGGTCGGCGGGGCTGCCGAAGCCTTGCCCTTGGTCGCCAGGATCGGTCCTGCGGCGGGATCGGGTTCGGACGGTTCGGGAAGTTCCGCGCCCTCGAAGCCGGCTTCATCGCCCGCTTCGGGCAGCTCTTCGAGTTCGGCCTCGATTTCCTCGTGGGTGCGGGTTTCCGTCGTCCGCGGAATGATCATCGACAGCAAGCCGCCCAGCCCGCCGCCGCTGGGGGTATCGTCTTCTTCCTCCCCGTCATCCTCGAACATAGGCTCCGAAGGTTCGAGGGTCTCGCCGAGCGGCACGCTTTGCGCGGGCGCGGCAAGCTGCGCAGGCACTGGAGCGCCGAGTTCGGGCAAATCGAGGTCGAGATCGAGCTCCTGCGCTATCCGCGCGAGGATGGACGGCGGTTCGGGCATCCGCCCTGCGCCGAATTCGCCGCAGGCCATCGCGCCCTCGTCGGGGTCCATCACTGCGACACCCGCCTGGCGCAACCAGTCGGCGTTGCGCTGGGTCGCGGAATGCTCCCACATGCGCACGTTCATGGCCGGCACGGTCAGCACCGGCTTGTCGGTCGCCAGGATCAGCGTGGTGGCGAGGTCGTCGGCGATCCCGGCGGCCATCTTGGCCAAGAGGTCGGCGGTTGCCGGACACACCACCACCAGGTCGGCTTCGCGGCTCAGCTGGATATGCCCCATCTCGACCTCGTCCTTGAGATCGAACAGCGAGGTATAGACCTTGTTCTCGCTCAGCGCGGCAAGCGCCATGGGCGTGACGAATTGCTGGCCGCCCTTCGTCAGCACGCAGGTCACTTCGCCGCCGGCCTTGCGGATCAGGCGCACGAGTTCGCACGACTTATAGGCCGCTATGCCGCCGCCAATGACGAGGAGAATCTTCGGGGCGCTCACGCCGGGACTGCGCCTTGCAGCGGTGGCTCCGGACGCGCCGGTACGGATCGGCAAATGCATAGCCAGTGTGTCATCGCCGCGCTTGCTAGCGCCCCCCGTTTGGTATTGCCAGCGTGTAGCACTGGCGTTTTACGCGATACTCCCTAACCTTGTATGGTGAAAGAAAAGGAAACGGGGAGGTTTCGATGCATGTGAT
>VMHT01192378.1_pt1 | contig 16251 bp, 12 predicted proteins | sample 4693611 | NCBI WGS metagenome assembly VMHT01 (sample SAMN12280063, study PRJNA550983) | marine metagenome | isolation source: seawater sampled from same location over 5 years 0.02-0.2 micron viral filtrate | place: USA: collected off the coast of southern California halfway between the port... ... | reverse complement strand
ATCAGGACCGTTGGTGCTTCATCCGAAGAAACTTCACTGACGTATGACATTGCGACCAATTCTCCTGAGACATTGCTTGCTCATCAATGAACCGATGAAATTGTGCCAATTCGAATCATTCTTCACTCGAAACATCTTCAACGGGAGCTTGGCGAGGATTTTCAAAGGTTTGACGTACATTTTCCATGTTCGCTTCTTCTTCTTCCATTCGCTTCTTTCGCTTTGGCCCTTGCATAAATTGCATCTGTAATTCGCTAATGACTCCTTTCAGCATTGCTTCTGCAGATGCATCGAGATTACCCTGTGTTTTGTTTTGTAGCATTCGAAGAATGTCGATGATGTCTTTCGCTTCTGAAAAATTGAATTTCATGCCACCCTCTGGATGTTCAAGGAGCCCGAGATTGGCCATTGCAGACCGTTGGAACATATGGACGACTGTGAAAAACGTCTCAGTTTCTTTATCGTGAAACATAGTTGAACCTCATGAAAACATTTCGTCTAGCAACCAATCTGGATTGAATTGGAGGAGATCGTCATACCCTTGGCCAATGCCAGCAAACACGATTGGTCGTCCAGTAGCAAATGCAATCGACAATCCTGCACCACCTTTTGCATCGGTATCCATCTTCGAAAGCACTGCTCCATCGAAGCGCATCATCTCTTGGAACATCTTTGCTTGATCAACTGCGTCGTTTCCAGCAAGAGCATCGCCTACAAAGAGAACAAGATGAGGGTTTGCAACACGGCGTACCTTTTCTAATTCCTTCATCAGGTTTGTTTTGTTCTGCATCCGACCAGCAGTATCAACGAGTACAACATCGATATTCTTGGCTTTCGCAGATTCGATTGCATCTCGCGCTATTGCCGCTGCGTCGCCTCCACGTTGGCTGGAAATACAACGGATTCCAAGATTCTCACAGTGGGACTCGAGCTGTTGTATGGCTCCTGCACGGAAGGTGTCCCCTGCAGCGGCGATTACTGAGTGGCCATTGGATTGGAGTCGATGTGCAATCTTAGCAGCAGTTGTCGTTTTTCCAGTGCCATTAACACCGACAAGCATCACAACAACCGGCGCATCGCCTTGGTCCAAAAACGATTGAATCGAGGCATCAAAGTCCCAGTATCCTGCAGAGAGGAGATTGCGTAAGGCGCGCTTCAGTGCTGCTTCCAATACTTTCGCCAATTCTGCGCCGCGACGAAGCCGTGCACCAACGAGGCTCTTTCTCAAAGCATCGAGGACTGAGGTCACCGCTTCGCTTGATATGTCGGACTCAAGGAGCATCCATTCAAGTTCTTCGAGTAAATCATCAAGGACCTTTCCTTGTTTGATAACTCGGCCACCTTGCTCTACAATTCCGCCTCCAAGGTCGATGGATACTGCGCCTGCTTCGGTTTCCATATCCGCAGTTTTTGATGAACCGCGGGGGGTTGCTTTTACTTCAACGAGTTGCCTTCCTGTCGTGGTTCTCATCATTGAGAGGTCAACACGGGAGCCTTTCGGCTTAGCAATCATTGTTGCTTTCCTGCGTTTGAGTTCCTTTACTCGTTGTTTCTCTAGTTTTTCAAGGCGTTTTCGTTCTTTTTTCGAAACTACAACTGGAAGTTCGATATCGTCTTCTTCATCATCCCAGTCGTCCCAATCATCGTCCGGAGTTTCACTAGAGATCGATTCTACGAGGTCTTCTTCGGGGTCTTCTTCGGGGTCTTCTTGCTCCCAATCTTCCTCGATATGATGGGATGTTTCAATTGCAGCTATGCCTTCTTCTGAATCTTCAACTGCTGTTAGGGCATCAGAATCTACTTCTTCTGCAACCTCTTTGACGCGTTTTTTGAATCGGTCGAAAAGGCCCATGGAATCACCTAATCGTCAAGTGTGAGTTCGTTACCGAACATACCGCCTCGACGGCGTTTTGATTTCGATGTGTCTATTGCCTCGGGTGGAGGGGTTGGCTCTTCAGCAACTACAGGTTGCTCAACCTTTGGTTGCGTCTCAGCTGCGACAGCAGTAAAAGACTGCGCTAAGGCTGTAATCGTTGTCTCAAGTTGTTGACTTTGAGATTGAAGATTTTCAAGAAGTGAACCCAATTCTTCCATCCTCTCCCTCGTTAACGCCGCTGCATCAGACCAGGTACGTTCTGCAAAAATCCCACTTCCCAGATCGACGATTGTTGTACCCTCTCCGCCTCCAGGATGTTGGCAGGTAAGGGTCACTCCAGCTCCAATAGAGACATGCATTTTCATTTCCGAATCATGATTTTTCTTAGAAAGGGTTTCTAGAATTGTCGCTGTGACATCGTGTTCGCCAAGGACATTGATCACTTGCTCAATTCGTTCCTGAACTTCATGGAAGCGTTCACGATTCATCTCTACGAGTCGTGCAGTTCGTTGAAGTTCAGATTGTTCCACAAGACCGCCTCAACAACGCCTGTGGTGCGACATTCATGAATGCGACGATGGTGCAATCACTCTTCTTCTGCAACTGGGGCAATGGTGCCACCGGCTGCTGCAATTTCATCACGGAAGTGGTGAAGAACCGCTGGTTCTGTAGAGGTACGTGGATCAACTTCGTTGATTGAGTTGATTGTAATTGCTCGTCGAGTTGCCTTGTGGCGAGACCCAATAATCGAGTAAACACGGTGTTCTGCATCTGCTTTTGAGGTTGCAACAACGTCGAGCGAAAACTTCTGTCGTAGTCGACCGAAGGGGGCCTGTCCATCAACACGGAATGCCTTCATGTTTCCAAGGCGCTTCGTTTCTTGATTTAAACGCGATGGTTCGAATTTAGAGAAGAGCATCGCGTGTTTCATCAACATGGAAGAGTAGGCTAACGATGTGCGAAGCATCTGGTTAGCGTTGTTCATCCTCGTTGCGCCCCTGCCACTTGAAGGGGTGATAGAAGACGAAGTGTTCGATGAATTTGAGGTCGTTCTGCAATTACCGAATGGCACGGTTTGGAGTCAGTCTGACTGGATGAACTTGAATGATTTCGATTACATACCTCTTCGTTTGATGACGCCATCCGCATTGGTTGCGTGGAAACTTAGTGGAGATGCGAAACATCCTCTTGCGTCTGAAACCAAATCTGGTGATGCTGTTTGGAAATCCAATCCCTCGGAAGGGCAATCGGTCAGGATTGTGTTTGAACCCGGATTGCCTGATTCCGCATATTCTCGACTTCATGATCAAATCCAACGATTTGTCGGATTCCAACAACCCATCTCGCAATCAGGTCACTTGTCATCTACAACCATACAATGGGATGCATCGTACGAAATGGGTTGGTTTACTGAAATGGAAGGAGTGCTATGGATTGAACCTGAATTGAACACGAAGGGGCGAAATTTTGATTCAGCACAACTCCTGACTGGAGCTGAAGGAAATAATTACCCGGCTTCATGGAAGGTTGGCCTAAACGGTACGGGCGTAGTGATTGGTGTGGCGGATACCGGTATCGATTCAGATCACACCTGTTTTCGGAATGTTTCTTCAGTTGATGTTGGGCCTGCACACCGCAAATTGTTGTATGTGAATACGTCTATTGATGAATGGGATAGTTCGGGACATACAGATTACCGTCATGGCACACATACTGCAGGCATCCTTGGTTGCCACCCAGAGGGTACAGCTGGAGAAGAGAGTCTCCCTCCTGCTTACATGGCGCTCGGCTACAATACGCAACTCGTTGTACAAGATATTGTTTCAGAAGAAGGTTGGCTTCCTCCTGATGTTGATCTTCTGCTCGCAGAATCTGCAATGTATGGAGGATATTTGCATTCAAACTCTTGGGGTGATGATACCACTGATTACACGTTGCGTTCAGGTGATTTCGATGCCTTTACTCGTGAATTTCCGTGGACTCTCCCTCTGATTGCGCCCGGAAACAATGGTGGCTTCGTTTTGGAACCAGCCAACGCCCGGAATGTAATCGCCATCGGTGCATCAACCAAAGATACGGATCCAGAGAGGTGGATGTCATCCGTACACGGGCCAACTGATGCCGATACCCGCGGTATTTTCGCCCTCGCGCCTGGAGTTTCTATCGTCTCTGCTCGATCGGATGGCACTCCTGATTCATACAATTCGGGGCAACATACACTGAGCGGAACCAGTATGTCAACTCCCATGGCTGCGTCATATGCGAGTATAATTCAGCAAATGGTACAGGATGGATGGTTAACAGGACATAATGAAACCCTGTCATCAACTTATCTTGGAAATGAGGCTCCTTGGTTTGAAAGTGAATCTGTTCAGAAGGATGTACTCTTAGGCGAGGGTTTCACCCCCTCAGCTCCGTTGATGAAAGCATTACTTTCTCTTTCAACGACACCATTGAATGATGCAGTTCGGAACGGTGGTGACGGTGGTTCAACTGCACCAAACTCATACGACGGGTGGGGTGTTTTCAATCTTGAAGAATTGTTGAATATTGACCAGTTGCATGCACCTTCCACAGATGAAAATCGGCCTGTTGAGAACATCTGGATTCATGATTCGTACCGGCTCATTAACGGCTCTCCCTCTCATCACTTGTCAACCCGGATGGGTGATTCGGATCCTATCGAGAATTTGATGTTGGATTCCTGGGATGGGGCTGATTCTGTAGGGCCTTTCCTCTCGACAGGGGATGTATTCCAACAGCGGTTTATTTTACAAGGTAACGAGTCTCTCGATATTCGGCTTGCTATTCAGGCTAAGCCTGAGCCTCATCTTGTGGATGATGTACAACTTATGGTCAGGTTGCCTGATGGCCGTTTCGCAGTTGGCGAGCAGTATCGTCAAGATGGTCGCTCAATGTTATACTACGACTTTGCAGACCATCTCAATACAAGTGTATTCCCAGCAACAAATGAAACTACAGTTGGGATCTACCTTGATCAAAACACTTTGGAGGGGGTCGACTACGTCGATGTCATCGTTACGGGCCGTTATGTCACGCCTGGAAATAATCCTGGCACCCTTGGAGTCGAAGGCGACCGTATTGGATTTGGTCTAGCAGTCAAAGGCGTAGAACTAGATCCATTGAACCATTCAGATGCTGATGGAGACAATGTTCCCTATGAACAGGATGAGTGTCCGTTTACGAACGCCTTCGGTTGGGACAATGATCGAGATGGATGCATTGACGATGTTGATGAAGATGGTGTTGGAGATAATCAAGATGAATGCCTTACCACTCAACTCGGCGCTCCAGTTACCTCATCTGGCTGTACTCAACAAAATCAAGCGCCTCGGATCTTTATCGATGAAATATTGTTGAAATCGCACGATAACGAAACAGTCACTCTCCTATTTTCTGTTTTAGATTCAGATAACGTATCTGTAGAGGCTTTTCTTGAACGACAAGACTCAACTCCCGGAACCGTATCAATCTGTGAACGTGTTGTCGTAAACGATTCTTGGCAGTCGTGTTCAATTGAAGTGGATCAGGACTTCTTCCCACTATCGCCGGGCGGAAATTGGACGGCGGTTGTCATCGCACAGGACATGAATTCGAGTTGGTGGGCTTCGCCTGGTTTAACTGAGTTTGAATCGGAATCTTTCGAAATTCGCTTACCCGTACCAACCTCACAACCACATGCTTCCGACGTGGGTTCATGGTTCCCTGTGGCCGTCATTGCCTCCGTAGTATCAGCAATCCTTCTTGGGACGATTCTTCGGCGCTGGTCTCTAGAGGAATATTGAGAATTTTATGGAAGAATTCTTCATCTTATACAGGGGCTATCTTCAAACCTTATGGCATCCACGCTGGGATAACCGAGAGGTGTTCATGATGAGCGGACGATTATATGTTGGAATTGACCTAGGAACGTTTCAGTCGACAATTGCATCCAGCGCTGGCGCTATGCATTCCATTGAGACTGTTGTTGGACGACCAAAAGACCCTGTTGCACGAAATTTCCTAAAGCGCGATGTTTTGTTTGGAGCAGACGCTTTGAAAAACAAACTCGCTTGCAACCTCTACCGCCCAATGGCCGCTGGAGTAACACAAGATGATGAAGCAAACCTCGCTGCGGCAAAGGCATTCGTTTCTCACCTCATCGAGACTGTCGACCCTGAAGAATTCGACGAAGTGTTCGGTGTTATCTGCTCTCCAAGTCACGTATCGTTTACCGATAAGAGCAATCTTGTTGCAACCCTCCGTGGGCAAGTCAATGCAATCATGGTTGTAACAGAACCATTCGCCACCGCATTCGCAATCGACGAGATTGGCGGATCAATTGTCGTCGACGTTGGCGCAGGTACAACAGATATTGCTCGAATCCATGGAACATTCCCAAGCGATGAAGATCAAGTTACGATCCAGGAAGCCGGCGATTGGCTCGACTTGGAACTCATGAACCTTATTGCCAAGAAATTTACCGGTGCTCAAATCACAAAGGACATGGTCCGAAAGTGGAAAGAAGAATCCTCCTACGTAGGTGGAGATGTGCGTACTGTTGAAGTATCGCTCTCTGTTGATGGAAAGAGCCAGAAAGTCGACATCGGCGACCTTATTCAGGAAGCTTGTGATTTGTTGGTTCCAAAGGTTGCCAATGCTATCAAGCGAATTGTTGCTGAGGCAGATCCTGAATACCAACCCGTTCTACGAAACAACATCATCCTCTCAGGAGGAGGTTCGCTTATTGAAGGGCTCGCTGACCGAGTTGCACGAGAAATCTCTGATATTGGGGATGTCAATGTATGGTGTGTTGAAAACCCATTGGAAAAGGTCGCTGAGGGCGCTCTCATGCTTGCAGGTCAAATGCCTGATGACATGTACACCTCCATCAACTGATTTGGTTGAAGAAATTCACTCTAAAATCAGGCGCTTTAAGCCTTGATTTACAGGGAAGGTTCAAGAGTGGTTGAGGTTCGATAGACTCTCGTATGACGCTCGGCGCTTCCAATCCAGATGCCTCTCGTGGGCAACCAACAAATTCTGGAAATGATAGAGCAGCTCTTGAGGGGATGTTGAAAAGCTACCCGATCGACCAACTTGTCGAAGAAGTTCTCATCGCATGGGACGAACTTGGGCGACGTAATGAGGAAGTTGTTACAACCAAGCAACGCCTCCGTGTTTTAGAACTCGATTTGGCAGAGCGCGAAGATGAAGTCGCACCTGAGGTCCAACGCCTTCATCAAACCGAAGAACAACTCAAAGAGGCGGAAGCACGAATCGTTCACCTTGATCGATTATTGATTGACACTCGACAGGAGCTCGATGCCCAAGCATCTTCACTTTCAAAGGAGCAACAAGATGCGCTTCATGAAGAAGTTGACCAACTTCGAACGTTGAGTGTTTCTCAAGACGAAGTTATCGCTGAAATGGAGGGTCGCATGGGCCTCATGGTCGAAGCACTGGAAAAAGCAGCGGATGCGGGATTAACATCTGTTACCGCAGATGAAGTCCGTTCATTAAAGAATCAACTTGATGAAAAATCAGCACAGTATGATGCTGAAGTTGCTGCCAACAATGCGCTTGACGAAGAGCGTCAACGATTGAGAGATATTGCAGACCGGATGCGTGGTCTGTTGGATGCTCGTGACAAGCGTTTGGCCGATTTGGAAGAACAACTCGAACGTGTTATGCAAGGACCCCGTTCCGTGTCTGCAGAACACGACTATCTTGTCGAACAAATCGAAGAAATGAAGCGCCGGTTGCTTGAACGAAATCGGGAATATGAATCGCTCCGACGTCGAGAGCGTCGCTTGCACACTGATGTGTTTGAACGCGACGAGCGTATCCAACAGATGTCGCTCACGATCACAGATCTTGAAGCGGCACTTACTGACCGGGTTGCAGAGATTCGTGAACTTGAATCTCAAAATGACATCGCTATGCAAGAAGTGAACAGCGTCCGAAGAGGTGAACGTACTCGAGAAGTTGTTGGACGTGTCTTTGCAGACTCACTATCGTTGGTCCGGGGCCATGATGCTCGCGAGGCAAAGCGAGAAGCATACGCTAACAGTCCCGATGTCGAACGTAGCCTATCCACCCCTAATTCCGACGACATGCGCAATCTTGCTGACGGTGGAACTGTAGATTTGACTGTTGAAGAAACAGAACTTCCACAGGGCATGGATGTTGATGGCACTCGTCCACCTTCACCAGGCGGTAGTGGAGACCCTGTTCTTTTCGATGAAGATTCAGAGAACCTCGATGAGTGATTGAAGGCGCTCCTGAAGGAGTTTTAGATCATCGAACTCTTCTGTTATTGTTCCTGTTACAATGTAATCAGCACCTGCGTCCGCAGCTGCTTTCATTTGTTCCGGTGTTCGGATTCCTCCTCCGATAATCAAGGTACAATCCATGCTTGTCCTTGCGGTACGAATGAGATCGGTGGATACTGGAGATGATGCGCCTGAACCCGCCTCCAAGTACACGGTTGTGAATCCATACATCTCCGCTGTTTGACAATAAGCAGATACGAGTTCTCCATCTCCTGACTCAATGAGATCGGCATCACCGACTGCACCGACTGCACCCCCGGGCGCACAAACAACATATCCAGTTGGAATGGTTTGAAGACCTGCCTTTGCAATGTATGGCGCTCCCATAAGTTGTTCCTCGATGAGGAACCTCCTGCTCTTACTGTTCATGAGCATCATGAAAAGAATGCCGTCGGCGCGCGCCGACATTGCATGGGCTCCTCCAGGGAAAAGAATTACAGGTACATCCCACATTTCTTCATCCGCATCAGGGTGCTGACTTGCGGCGAACATAGCAAGTTCAAGTGCTTCTTGGATTGCTTCACAAGTTGCATCCACGATGTTACTGTCCGTATCCGTAGAACCTCCGACAAATATTGCCGACGTACCGCACTCAACAGCAACCATTGCTCGTTGTGCTGCAATTTCAGGTGATTGCTTGTCTGGATCAATAAGTGTGATGTGTCTGGTTTTACCGACTTGACTGGAGAGCATCGGATAATTTTTGGACCACAACTCAAGACCCTCTGGTTGACTGTATGCCACTCGGTTGGTAAAGGATTTCATTCGGATAAGACCCTTCAGATGTCAAGTACGACATCTTTCGAGTTTCATCTGACTTGATTTCACAGATGTTTGGCAAGACTTCACAAACAATGATTCCTAGGGTTCGTTATGGAGCAAGTGGATAGGCCCCTGCGAGGCATTCTCGAACGGTCTGATGCACCAAAAGGAAAAATCCGGCTCGCAATTCTCTGTTCAATTCTAAACAAAATATGGGATCTAGCTCCACCGCTATTGATCGGTGTTGCAGTTGATGTCGTAGTCCAAAAAGAAGAGTCACTTCTCGCTCAGTGGGGTATCATTGATCCATGGAACCAACTTGTCGTGTTGGCTGTTGCTACATTTATCATATGGGGATTGGAATCACTCTTCGAATATTTTTATGCTGTTTTATGGAGAAATTTAGCCCAAACAGTACAACATAATTTGAGAATTAAGACATTTAATCATGTGCAGAATCAATCCATGACTTGGTTCGATGAACATCAGAAGGGTGATTTGCTTGCGATAATGAACGATGATGTTAATCAACTTGAGCGGTTTCTAGACAAGGGAGCAAATGATTTGCTCCAAGTTACAACGACGGTCATTGTTGTCGGAGCTGTATTCCTTTATCTTTCATGGGAGATTGCACTCTTTGCTGTTCTCCCTATTCCAATTATTCTGTGGGGTTCGTTCCTTTATCAAAAGAAACTTGAAGTTCGATATAGAGATGTTCGTGCCGCAGCAGGCCAATTAAATGCACTCTTAGAGAATGATTTGACAGGTATGGCGACAATCCAATCGTTCACAAATGAAGACAAAGAGTTGGAACGGGTACGTGCATTATCGGGCGATTACAGGAATTCAAATCGTTCTGCAATCAAGCTCTCAGCGGCGTTTGTCCCATTGATTCGAATGGCAATACTTGCAGGTTTTACTGCCACGCTCTTACTGGGTGGTCGACTTGCGCTTGAAGGCGTATTGGCCGTAGGCGCGTACTCTGTCCTCGTCTTTATGACACAACGATTACTTTGGCCGTTAACTCGACTTGGAGAAACATTTGACCTGTACCAACGAGCAATGGCCTCGTCTGTACGAATTCTTTCATTGCTTAACGAGCCAAGCACAATCACAGACGGTAAGTATGAGCTCGATTCTAGCACAGCAAAGAGCTCTCCAATTGTCTTTGATAACGTCGATTACGCCTATCCCGATCGATCAACATTGTTTCAACAGTTCAACATTCGAATTGACCCTGGAACAACTGTTGGTATCGTTGGTTCGACTGGTTCGGGCAAAACAACGTTGACACGGTTTTTGCTTCGGTTCCTAGAACCAAATGAAGGATCTATTTCATGGGGTGAAAAAAGATTGAATCAATACACGCTCAACTCTTTGCGTAAGCGCATTGCTCTTGTTTCACAACACGTTACATTGTTCCCAACCTCAATCCTAGAAAACATTCGATATGGCCGTAATGATGCTACTGATGAAGAAGTGAAGCAAGCAGCACACGCGGCGGAGGCGTTTGGTTTCATCGAAGAACTACCAAATACGTGGGAGACGTTTGTTGGAGAAGGTGGGTATCGACTATCTGGTGGTCAGCGACAACGTATAGCGATTGCGCGAGCCGTCCTCAAAGATGCACCTTTGCTCATCCTCGATGAAGCTACTTCTGCTGTTGATAATGAAACTGAAGCCGCCTTACAACGAAGTATTTCCAAGATTAGTAAAGATCGAACTACCATTATTGTCGCACATCGATTGTCAACCGTACGGCACTCAAATTCCATTTTGGTGTTAGAATACGGGTCGGTAATTGAACAGGGTAAACACGAGGATTTACTCGCTCTTAATGGCAAGTACGCCTCTCTGTGGTCCGTTCAGATGGGTGAGAAAATCGACACATAGGGTTGTACGCGAAAACGAAAGTATATATTCGCGAAGAAATCCTTACACTTTGATGAACATGCAGTATGAAAACTCATCGAAACTACGAAGCCTGAAGTTAAACCGCCGAAACAGCGCTGTACTCGCTGTTATGCTGTTTGCACTTGCAGCAGTTGCTCTACCAGCAGCTGCTGAAACAACCAACCCTGCTGATCCAGACAGTTTCTTGAACGATGGTCTAGGAAATGACAGTCTCGAACTTGTCACTTTCTTCTTGTTCTTCGTTGGATACATCTCGATGGGTGCAGCGTTCGTCTTCTTCATGAGCGAGCGCAGCAGTGTAGGCAAAGAACACCGCACAACAATGACAATCTCCGCATTGATCGTTGGTATTGCAGCGTTCCACTACTACTACATGCGTGGCGTATACGTCGACCACCAAGTCGTCTCCATCGAATACCGATACATGGACTGGATCATCACCGTTCCACTCATGGCACTCAAGTTCCCAAGCCTTGTTGGCAAGGATGCAATTACCGATGCAAAGTTTGCTGGTCTCGGATTCACAGGAATCTGTTTCACCGGTGCGCTCATCATGATCGGATTCGGATACGCTGGTGAAGCTGGTCTCATGAACTCATGGGCTGGCCTTCTCCTCGGTGGAATGGGATGGGCAATGATCATTGTTGCAACTGGTACCCCATGGTCCGATGGACTTGGTGTCGATAACAGCAAGATTGCTGACGAACTTAAGTGGAGCGCAAACGCTCTCCGTTGGTTCATTGTTGTCGGATGGATCATCTACCCGCTCGGTTACCTCTTCAGCCCAGAAGTCAAGATTATTGATGCTGGAACTGACGGTGAACTCTGGATGGGTATCGCTTACAACATCGCTGACATGATCAACAAGATCGGATTCGGTGTCGTAGCATGGATGGGAGCCAAGAAGGCTGCCGAAGCTATCACTGAGTGAGAGTAGGAAACGTACCGCATTTCATGACTGGAGAGGGTGCCTTACGGCGCCCTCTCCTCTTCATGGTGTGAAAGTTGATTCAGAAGGTACTCGAGAGAGTACTTTGGAACCCTTCTTTGGTGAAGGACGCTTATTGGCCACCACAAGGCTGTATACAACAGAACCAGTGGTATAGCACATATCCACCTTGGAGAGAAGTTTGATCCAAGAGAGATTGGAATGAAATGGATGACATAGAGCGAAAGTGAAAGTCGTCCAAGTTTATTCAAACCTCGAAATGGTTTCCGATGTTCGAATACCATCCATAGGATGAGAACACCAGTACTCGCCCCGATCAAAAAGGGTGTATTGGCCGGAAAGAATGTCAGTGACGCCTCTCCAGATGGTTGTGCGAAGGGTATCCCCCTGTCCAAAGAATCCCATAACATGGCGATGCAAAGGATGATGCCAATCGAAGTAACGATCCCTACACGTTTGATTGTTGGAGAATGGATATTAATTCCAGCTCCCAAAATTGAAAAGAATATCCAAGGAAAGAGAGGGTATGTCCCAGTCACAATCAGGTGATTGAGGGCGTCGAGACCCGTTGAGGTAATTCGATCTTCCCATCCCAAGGATGAGTTTCCTGGTAAATACATCCAATTGATAATGCAAATTGTCAGAAGGATGGTTCCACAGATTGCAAGGTTTTCTGCCATTCGTAGCCATATCGGTGCGATGAGGTAGAGGATTGCAAACAGGGACAGAACGCCTGGAGTAAACGGATCGAAGAGATGGGGCGCTGTCAAATTGACAAGAAATTGTGCAAAGAGCAAAAATACGAAGCGTGTTAATGCTTTTCTCATAGTCCAAGTTGACTGAACTGTGACCCATCCACCTACTGTGACAAAGAGAGGCGCTGCAAGGCCACCTAGGCCTGCGATTATCAATGCAAACAGGCTCGTTCTCGATGCTTCTTCCGGAGCCCATGTAGCTGCCGCATGAACCATAATCATGAGGAGAATGGCAAGACCTCGTAATTGATCGATGTCTTGCCGACGTTCCATTCTTGGTCACCGTTGGCTACGAACGTAATCGACTGCATTTCGGAAAATTTGTAGCCCATCGCCTTCCCAGTCATCTCCGATATCCATCGAGGTGTGTTCAGGATGGAGCCACATACTGTAGAATGCTTCTGGATGGGGCATGAGGCCAAACACCAAACCTGTAGCATCACAGATACCAGCAATGTTTCTCATGCTTCCATTTGGACTCAGTGGGAACGGAAGGATATCGTCTTGGATGCCTTTTCCAGTCTCTGTAACTGGGTCCACATACCGGACTGTAAGTTGATGTGTGGAAGCAAGTTGGTCAAGATCGCTTTCAGTTGGCATCACAAAACGACCTTCTCCGTGACGTACTGGGCATTCAATGCGTTCGATGTTCTTGGTCCAGATACACGGGCTTTCAGAATCAAATTCGAGTGTTACCCATCGATCTTCATATCTTCCAGTGTTGTTGAGAGTTAAGCTAGCTCGTTGGACCAAGTCGGGTTCCAAAGATGCATTCGCAGGCCCAGGTAGTAAACCGGTCTTTACGAGTGCTTGAAATCCATTACAAATACCAATGATTGGCTTTCCATTTGTAACAAATTGTTGTAATTGTTCACGTAGTGCAAAACGCAACCTGTTCCCGAGAAGACGGCCACTGCCAAGATGATCTCCAAATGAAAACCCTCCTGGTACTGCGAGGATATCGAATTCGCTTAGGCTTCTTTCGCCTTGTACTAGACGATTAACATGTACTCGTTCAGAAGTTCCACCAACCATGTCGAAGACTGCGGCAGTCTCGCGATCGCAATTAATTCCAAAGCCGAAGAGGACACAGACCTTGACTTGACTCATTCAATCGCCCCCGTCATATCCAATGCGCCCTTCCACGCTTGAGTCAATTCACCAACATCGGCATGAATAATGGTTTCATAACCGTCCTCAATCAACAATTCAGATAATGCAGAAACCATCCCAATGAGATGAATGTCTGCTCCTGTCATCATTTCAACGAAAGATAGTTCATGCTCAGCACGTACAGTCACCACAATTCGTCCGAGTGATTCACTCCACATTCGTGAGAATGAGTCTCCAGGCCCAATGCCATCGATGTCAACGATTGCTCCGCATCGCCCTCCAATGCACATTTCTGCTAATGCAACCGCTAAGCCACCTTCACTGCAATCGTGGGCTGTTCGAATCAATCCTGACTGAATGGAATTGGAAAGTTTTCGATATACTTCGAGTTGTTGCTCTGGGTTTGACAACAAAGGTACTTGACCACCAATTCCGGTTGTAATACCACGTTCCTTGAGATGGAAGGCAACCTCGGAGGCTCCGAGTTCTTCGTATGTCGTTCCGACGAGATAGATACGTTCACCATGATCTTTGAAGTTCGACGTTGCTGTCTTCCTTACATCGGGTTGGTTTCCGAAAAGTGAAAACAGCATGGTGGGAGGAATTGAAATCTTATTCGGCCAAACGCCGTAATCGTTTTTCATTGAATCCTTACCAGATACACAAGGTAAGTGATAAGCCCGGCATATACGCTCAAGTTCTCGATTCGCACGAACTAGTTGTGCCAATTTGAATTTACCATCTGGAGTCTTTTCAGACTCGATTGGATCTGGCCAACAGAAATTATCCAGTCCTGCCATCTTGTTTATGTCAACCCCGACACAAACAGCATTTCTCACGGCTTCATCAATGGATGCTGCGACCATGGCTCCTGCATCAATGTCAGAGTAACGTGGAGCAATTCCACATGAAACTACGATTCCTTGTGATTCTCCATGAATCGGTGCAATCAAGCCTGCATCACCAGGACCATCCCGCTCTACACCAACAAATGGTTTGACTACAGTTTGAGCAATGACTTCGTGATCGTATTGCCGAACCCATGTTTCTTTGGAGGCGATATTAGGGCGTTCAAGCATTTCCCTGAGAAGAGTATTTTGATCCATATCGCTGGGCGGGGTGAACATCTCATGCTGTGGTGGAATCCATTCGGATTCCAATTCCAGTTGAGGTACACCGTCATGGAGGAAGGTAATCGGAAGATATGCTACCGTCTCTTCACCGTGTTTAACATGGAAATAACCTGTATTGGTAAAGGTAGCAACTTGTGTTGCCTCGACCTCGTGAAGTGATGCCAATTTTTCGAAAGCGTCCTTATCCTTTGGTGCGACTGCAACTGTCATGCGTTCCTGAGATTCTGAAACAAGGATTTCCCAGGAAGATAATCCCTCTTGTTTCAATGGAACCTTTCCAAGGTCGATTTCACAACCATTCGTATATTCAGCCATTTCTCCAATGGATGATGAAAGGCCTCCTGCACCGTTGTCCGTTGTGCATGTGATGAGGCATGCATCACGTGCTTCAAGGAGCATGTCCATCATTTTCTTCTGAGTTATTGGATCTCCGATTTGCACAGCACTTGATGGTGATTCATCCGTTAACTCAAGTGAAGAAAAAGTAGCGCCGTGGATTCCATCGGATCCTACTCGCCCACCGACCATGTAGACCAAATCTCCCGGTGTTGGATTCTTTTCGTGAGATTCACGCCCATCTGCGAGACGACGAGGCATCAATCCAACTGTCCCACAGTAGACGAGAGGTTTGCCGATGTATCGATCATCGAAAACAATTGATCCATTAATCGTAGGTATTCCCGACTCATTTCCACCTACTCGTACTCCAGCATGAACACCTCGTAGAACACGGGATGGGTGGAAAAGAGTGGAGGGGAGTTCTCCTGTCCAATTCGGTGGTCCGAAGCAGAAAACGTCTGTGTTTGCAATTGGGCGAGCCCCTAGCCCTGTTCCAAGAATGTCTCGATTAACACCGACAATGCCGGTCATTGCACCTCCATATGGGTCGAGAGCGGATGGTGAATTATGTGTCTCTGCTTTCATGCATATGGACCAATCATCGTTCCAAGCAATGACTCCTGAGTTATCGTGGAAAACTGACAGTAGCCAGTCGACCTCCTTTGCCATATCATGTGTTGGCTTCATAATGTGAGTCTTAAACAGCGAATCGACAATTGTGTCTTCACCCGTTTCCGTATCGATGTGATGAATTTTACTTGCAAATATCTTGTGTTTACAGTGTTCACTCCAGGTCTGTGCCAAGCATTCCAATTCAACATCCGTTGGAGCATCGGGAGAGATCCCTACGGATTGACGGGCAAGTCGGATTGATTCATCGCGGTAATGATCGCGAATTGTTTGCATCTCATTGAGGTTTAATGCAAGTAAACCTTCGTTTGAAAGTTGAATTAAATCTTCATCACTTCGCTCCATGTCAATGGTAGCTGGTGGTTGGCGTTCGATGGATGGGCGTTCTGGAAACGAAAGGGTTGATGCTTGGCCGTTTTCCAATTCCGTATTTGTTGTCAGGATT
>VMHT01042179.1_pt1 | contig 16252 bp, 22 predicted proteins | sample 4693611 | NCBI WGS metagenome assembly VMHT01 (sample SAMN12280063, study PRJNA550983) | marine metagenome | isolation source: seawater sampled from same location over 5 years 0.02-0.2 micron viral filtrate | place: USA: collected off the coast of southern California halfway between the port... ... | reverse complement strand
TTTATTGGTTTATCGGTGCTCGAGAAGGAAATGAAGAAGATTTTCAAGATATAGAAAAACGTACGAGATCACTTCGAAAACTCGCTTATCAAAACGTAAAAGTTAAAGCAATTATAACATCGGGAGCAGTTAGTGGTACTAAAGCTAGACAAGCACTATTAAAAGGAGATAAAGAAGCATTTATCCAATTCATTCCAGATATCCCTGAAGTAGACCAAATCTGGTATATGTTATCCGATATAATGGCCGAAAGAATTTCATTTAAACCTGAATTTACTAAGGATGAGATAGAATTTATCGAGGATGAGGCTGATGATGAAATGCGACCTGAAATTGACATAGATTTATCTTCTAATCATTTTTTTGATAGATTAAATGATCCTCGTAACTACCCAGATATTGAACCTTTTGAAGTAGAAAATTTCTTTGATAAATTAGCTAATAAAAAAGACGAATTTATTAAATTTTTACAAAAATATAAAGAAGTAGTAGCTAAAGATAGGGAAACTAATATTAATATTCCTTTTATGAAAATAGCAAATAAAGCAATTGCTAAAACCATTATGCGTAAAAAGAATTTTTTAAGTTCTACTCCTATTTTACCTTTACAAGAAATAAGTTATGATGGTGAAACCACAATACAATCTCGTTATATAATAAACCAACTTAAAGCTAATTTAGGTACTTATTATGAAGAAGAAACAGTAGGAAATTTAAATGGTATAGAATATACTTTAGAATTTAAGTTAAACCCTGTAAAATCTAAAGACTTAGGAAGTACACCCTATCTTTTAGATGCTGCTGGGGGTAAAAATAGCATAGAATTAGTAATAAATTACATACCATCTTCACTACCTCAATCGTTTAATGATCTAATAGCTGAACTTAAAGATACTTTACGTCATGAATTAGAACATGTTGGTCAAGAAAATTTTGAAAAGGGGGTTAAAATAAATCCTTCTAAAAATGATACTGATCTTTCACTTCCTGAATATCTTACTCTTGATTATGAAATCCCTGCTTTTATAAGGGGGTTAAATAAAAAAGCTAAAACTAAAAACATTTCATTAGGGCAAGCTATAGATGAGTTTTTCTTAGAACGTGCTGAAGAATTATCTTATGAAGAAGAAGCATATGTAAGACGTAAATGGGCTGAATGGGCAAAAAAGAACTTACCTAAAACTTCCTTAAAAGAAGCAGACCCTAAAAAAGGAACAGGTAAAAAACCAAAAGGTAGTAGTAGACGTTTATACACAGATGAAGATCCTTCTGATACAGTAGGTATTAAATTTTCAACTAGACAAGATATAGTTGATACACTTAATAAAACATCATTTAAAAATAAATCCCATGCTCGGCAATCTCAAATAATTAATTTAATTCACCAAAGAGTAAGAGCAGCTTTAAATAGAACTAAAGATCCAAAAAAGAAAAAACGTTTACAAACTGCTTTTAATTATATTAAAAAACGTAAAGAAGCATCTAAAGCTAAAACTAAACGTTTACAAGCTCAAAAGAAAAAATCTAACGAAAATATAGACCCAAAATCTCAAGCTAAACATAAGGGTAAATCAGCACCTTTTGGTTCAGCTTATGAACCTGTAGATGAAGCAATAGGTAAAATAGGTGGTAGAGGTAATGTAGGATCTAGATATAGAGCAATCGAAAAACGTGGAGATAAATTTTATTATATCCAGGACGATGCTTTAGGACAAGGTATTAGACAGCAATTTGGTCCTTATAAAACTAGAGCTCAAGCTAAAAAGAAAATGGATTCTTTCCCCCCTGCTCAAAATTACAGGGATTTAACTGAGAAAAATATTGATGAAGGGGATACCTATGAAAAAATGGCAGCTAAAGGTAAAAAAGCTGGAAATTTAAAACAAGGTACTGTTAGAAAAAGATTAAATATCCCTAAAGGAGAAAAAGTTCCTATGTATAAGATTGATAAAGAAATTTCTCGTCTTAAAAAAATGGATAAGGATAAAGATAAAAAAGGAGTACAATTAGGGGATAAAAATCAAAAATATTACAAGGCTTTACAATTATCTAAAACTCTAAAATCTACAACTAACTTAAATGAAAATTTTGAAGGTGAATTACAACCTTACTTAGACTCCCTTACAGATTATATGGGGAGCAATGGGTTAACTCTTAAACCTTATCCTTCAATTGAATTTATAGATGATAATAAAGAAAATGCTGCTAATATTTTTGGTAGAACAGCATATTATATGCCCTCAGAACAAAAAATTGTTCTTTATGTATTAGATAGACATCCAAAAGATATTTTACGTTCTTATGCACATGAATTAATCCACCACCACCAAAATTTAAATAACACATTAGATCATAGCCAAACTACAAATACTAATGAAGATGATGCTTTAGATAGAATTGAACGTGAAGCATATGAAAATGGTAATATTTTATTTAGAAACTGGGAAGACTCAATAAAAAATGAAAACTAAAGATTTTATAAAAACCGTAAACAGTGAGTTTGATATAGAAACTCTAGAATTAATGCAATCTCTTATAGATAAAAGGTTAATTTTACTTAAATCTATGCAGGATGTAGCAACTAAAAAGCGAATAAAAGGATTCCAACGATGAGTAAAAGCAAAGGATTAGGGGATACTATTGAAAAAATTACTGTGACTACAGGTATTAAACAAGCAGTAGATACTTACACTAAAAAAACAAAAAAGGAGTGTAATTGTAAAAAAAGAAAAGAAAAATTAAATAAAATGTTTCCGTATGAATGATAATGTTTTAAAAAAAGAATTCTCTAAAAAAGATGTACAACGTGCTCGTAATATTATTACAGGCAAAACAGGTGCTCGTACAACTGAAGGGATAGGTTATACTAAAAAACACGAACATCATGTTGAAGGTGATGTGTGGGAAGAAAATGGTCGGACTTGGACTATTAAAAATAGTCTTAAGCAAAATATTACTAAAATGGATAAATTTAAAAAAATAGGTAAAATCCCTTTATTTTGTCCAGAATGTGGTACTTTAATGAAAAAAGATCTTGATAAAAAAGTATTCCCTGCATACCAAAAGTGTTTTGATTGTGTAGTTGACTATGAGCATCAATTACAAAAAGAAGGTAAATCCGAAGAGTATTATAAGGATTTAAGAAACCAGCATATTCAAACTACTATAGATTCTTATAAAAATTTTATGCAAGATAGGTTAAGAGAATCAAATGATAACTATGTAACCGAAGCTGGCGAAGTAGAAAATTGGAGAGGGGGCATAAGTAAAGAACAACTAGAAAAAGACCTACAAGAAGGACTTGAATTTCTTGAAAATATGAAATTTAAATAATCTCACATATTTATAAATAAAATAATTATGGCTATATCTGGACTTAAAGAAACTATACAATTTGTAATGGAAAATTATAGTTGTTCTACTAAAGAAGAAATCAAAAAAGCTGTTAAAGAAATTAAACATTCAGGTGAAACCCTAAATGAAGAATTATGTGCTAAAGGTAAAGCTTATAGAAAAAGACGTATGGCAGCAGGTGAAAAGTCATCAGCTTATCTATCAGGTAGAGCAGTTAAGGTATGTAAGGGACAAATGAGTGGTAAAAAGAAAAAGAAGTAATGACCCAATCCCGCTTACATGAAGTTATCCAAGAGTCATTACGTGATTGGTTCAAAAAAGAGAACTGGGTACGAATTAATACTCAAGGTAATATTGCGGGAGAATGTGGTACCATGAAAAAAGGTAAGGCAACAACAAGATGTTTACCTAAAAAGAAAGCTCAATCTTTAACTAAGGCCGAAAGAAAAGCTACAGTAGCTAAAAAAGTTAGAGGTAGTAAAAAAGGTAAACAGTTTGTTAAAAATACTAAAAAAGCAACTTTTAAAAAGAAAAAATAATGAAAAAGTCCGAATTTAAAGAATATCTTAAGACTGAAATTCTTAAAATGAATGAAGCTACTAAAGAAGAAGTAGACATACAGAAAGAACTTAATGCCGAGTTAGAAAAAACTAAAAAATTAACATCTACAATGGAAGGCAAAGTAAAAAAATCTGAATTTAAAGAATACCTTAAAAATGAGATTTTAGCTGAAATTACTGAGCAAGAAGAAGAAATAGAAACTGAAGAAGAATTCGATATTGAAGACGAAACAAGCTTTGAATTCGAACCAACAGGCGAAACGCCCATTGATGACATTACAGATGGTTTAGTTGATCTAGCTAAAAAAGCTAAAGATGCAGGCCAAACAGAATTAGCTAACCAAATCCTCAACTCAGCTAAATTCTCAGCTAAAACTGAATTTAAGAAAATAGCACCCGAAGCATAATGGCTAAGAAAAAAACCAAATTAGATAAAATGTCCAAAAAAGAAAAGACATCATTAGCTTATGCACTAGCTACTAATTTGGCTAAGCATGGTAAACCTCAAACACCTAAAAATGAACGTAAGCTTACTAAGGGTGAAATGAATAAAAAAGAAAAACACATGGGTAAGTTTAAAAAAGCTTTTGATTTAGAAGAAATACAAGAAATTGTAAATACTATTGAACAAAAATTAGATCCTGTAGGTAAAGAAGATGCTGATATAAATAATGATGGTAAGGTAGATAAAACAGATGACTATTTAAAAAATCGTAGAAAAAAAGTATCTAAAGCAATAAAAAAAGAAGACTTAGACTTAGGTCACCAAGATAATGAACCTCATATGCTTAAAAAAGACTTATATAGAATAGCCAAATATGCTTCAGAATTATATATGATGGTGAATGAATTTGATAATAAAGGGGTAGAAGTTGATTTTCCCCATTGGTGGCAGTCAAAAGTTATTAAAGCAAAAGAAATGCTTATTTCGGCTAAACATTATTTAGATGGAGAATTAACAGTTCCCCAAATAGATGCTACGTTAGGAGAAGCAATGGATATAAATGATCCAATTATGATGAAGCTTAGAGCGGATAAAATGAAACGTGAAAAAGGTGATTTTGGTAAAGAATATGGGGATGCTGTTAAAAAAGCTTATAGTAATAACAATAACGATACTAAGTTAAGATTCCTCAAAAAAGAAAGAGCTCAATTAATGAATGATATGGAACAGGAAGCTGAACCAGAAGGAGGACCAATTGCAGATAGATATGGTGCTGAATTGGATCGCATTGATAATGCAATTGCCAAATTGTTGGGTAGAAAAGAAATGACTTATAATCAAGCAATAGCTAAGTAATGCAAAAGTCCGAATTCATAGCAAAGATTAAAGACTTAGCAAAAGTTGCATACGCTGAGAAAACTAATCCTTTAGCGGAACCTAAGGAAATTGAAAAAATTACTAATAAATTTCCTATAATTGATAAGTTTCCTCCGTTAAAGAGTGTTATGGATGATTTATTTGATTTCCAATATGAACCTTTTGTAAAAGATATACAATGGGTAGCCCCACGTCCTACAACTTTTAGAATTATGCTTATAAATGGAGCTGATTTTTATCTAATTTATCAAGGTGAAAGTGCTGGTAAAGGAGTATTTATAGCTCAAGTAGCAGGTAAAAAATACTTTCTAGAATCCCTCCCAGAAGAACAACAAGCATCAGAAGCTATAGCTCGCCTACTAAGGTACAATTATGCAGCTGTTCCTAAAGGAGAAGATATTGAAGATGATGGTTTAGCTGGTGCTTTAGAAGATACAGAAGATACTCCCGAAACAGAATTAGAACCCTCGGTTCCTGATTCAATAGATGATTTATAATATGGATAATTTTAATTTAAAAAAATATCTAAAAGAAGGTAAGCTACATGAAGATGTAATGGCTTGTCCTCTTCCAACTCAAGATTTAGAATTAAATACTAAAAATAGAAATTCTGCTATTGAAGCTGATTATATCCAGTATGGTCCTCTTAATTTAAATGATGAAGAATATTGGGAAAGAGCAGCAAAACATTGGAAAACATCTGTTGATGTAGCTAAACAATCTAAATGTAAAAATTGTGTTGCTTTTGATGTATCTAAAAGAATGCTTGAATGCATGCCTGGATCAGTTCAAAAAGATGGTTATCTTGGATATTGTTGGATGCATAGTTTTAAATGTCACAGCGAAAGAACTTGCTATACTTGGGCATCTGGAGGGCCTATTGATACAGATAAAGTATCTTACGAGTGGCAAGAACGAAAAGAACAAGCCTAATGGACGTATTGGATAAATTTTTTAAGAAATTTTCATATAAATTCCCTAAAGGATATCCTGACATTAATAATGCTCAGGATGTACTTATGTTAGAGGGTATGATAAAATCCATATTAGGAGAAAGTTTTAATCCTCTTAAATTTTTTGATTTACAAAAATATGGAGGCCCCCGACTCAAAATTTTAGATAAAAAAATTCAAAACGGTGAACTTTTTGATATGGCATCGGGTGAAAAAATAGTATTAATATATACTAAACCCGAATATGAAGAATTATTTAAAAATGCTGACGCCGCTGCTATAAAAAAAATAGGAGGACCCAAAATTAATTCTATTCTCTTTTTTAAGGATAAAAATAATAAAGAGTATGCTATAAAAGATTTGCTCAAAAATACTGATTTTGGAGGTAGGGGAGTAGGATCTGGAACTAAAGCTGAAGACATTGCCTTATTAGATATATCCAACCAGTTAAAAGAAATTGGACCAGTTACTGTAGTCTTAAAAGAGGGAGGTAAATCTTATAAGGGAATAGACGGTGCTACTACTTTTAGAGGTACTCCTAAAGCAGATTTTTCGTTAGATGCTGGAGGTGGAGAATTAATTTTTATCTCACATAAAGACGGTAAAGGCCCTAAAGATTTTCAACAATATGGGGGATTTAAGGGTATTAATCAATATACAGAAGTTAAGTCTTTTGTAGAAGATGTAAGGAAGTTAACAGGGGGTCAATTAGAAAGAGGACAATCCTTTAGAAGAAAAATTTTTGATGAAGAAATTAAACTTAAATCTGTTTATGGTTTAAATTTTGGAAATGAACCCGGACTTAATAATTGCCAAGTACTTCTTCAAGGTCCCCTAACACTAAATCGTTTAGAAGATAATACTTATTTATTAGATGCTACTCATAAAATAATAACTCCAACTTTACCTTCTGGTGAATATGAACCCTATTTATATGTAACCTTTAGAAGTGATAGAAATAATGAAGGAATAAAAGATGCTAGATTTGGGGTATACCCAGAAGCATATAAACGATCTGCTGTAGAAATATAATATTTATTAATATGGTTAAAAAATACATTCAAGAAGCAATACAGGGTTATCAAACCCCACAAGAATCATGTTCATGTGGTTGTGGTGGGTGTGATGTAGCACCTAAACTCGCATTACTGGAGAGTAAAGCGCCTATAAGCGAAGGCCTCCGATATCACATCGATAATGGCATCTCATTACAAGAAAATGTGTTTAGAATTGGATCTAAAAAATACCTACAATTATTTGCCGAAGCAAGAATGCTCCTTGAATGGAATACTATTAGCTTAGATGAAAACAGTAAATTTCTTATTGAAAATACTGACATTGGTAAGTTTGGGATTTATGAAGGTGAAAAAGTACCACTCGATCTTCCTAGATTAAATGAGTGGGATTTAGAAGAAAGTAAGAAAAAAAAGAAAAAAGATCCTCCTATTGGTAAACCAAAAAGAGGTGGATCAAAAGCTTATTATGTTTATGTCAAAGATGGGGATAAAATTAAAAAAGTATCATTTGGTTCTGGTGGTTTAAGAGCTAAAATTAAAAACCCTAAAGCTAGAAAAGCATTTGCTGCTAGACATGACTGTAAAAATAAAAAAGACAGAACTAAAGCCTCATACTGGAGCTGTAATCTTCCTAGGTATGCCCCAGCACTAGGTTTAGGTCCTAAGATGAATACTTTTTGGTAATGAATAATTTTGATTATAAAAAATACGTATACAATAATCCGCTTTTAAAGGAATTAGAGGATAATGGTCCCGAAGAAAAAGCATTTGATGCTGAATTTGATGCCCTAGGAACTGAATTAGCAGGAGCCATCAAAGGGGAATTAGGTGATAAAGCTAAAAAAATAGATGAGGTAGCAGGCGTAGTAGGTATACTAGGTTATATACTATTATCTAACACAGTAGCGAATATGCTTTCTAAATTTGCCCAAAAAATGGCTAAAAAGTATGATTGGGGTAAAGGTGAAGAAGCTGCTAAAAACATTTATAAATGGACTCACGACAACGAAAAAGCTTTCCAAGCCCCAATTAGAAGAGTAATTAGCTTATTTACTAAAGACCCTAAAAAAACAAACCAGATAGCTAAAATAATTTATGCTGTTTTAATTTTATTAATGGCAGGTCAAGCAGGAGGAAATGCAGCTTCTTATCTTAAAAAAGCTAGTTGGCTTAAAGGAGGATTATATGGACTTAAATCAGCTGTTAAAGGTAAAGAAGTCCATACCATCTTTAAGGACGTAATAGCAGATATAGGAGCATAATGAATCCATATACAGACAATTCAAACATAAGAACTTTTGCTGAAGACGTAGATCCAATGTCATTAATTTGGCATAAAGATCAAGAAGATAGAATAGTAGAAGTTATAGAAGGGAACGGATGGAAATTTCAATTTGATGAAGAACTTCCATTTGAACTTACAGAAAATCTTAATCTTCACATCCCTTGTGGATATTTACATCGCGTAATAAAAGGTAATGGAAATTTAACAATAAAAATTATAAAAAAATGAATACTCAAGAGTTATTTGAACAAATCGAAACTTTATATGGAACGTTTAAAGCAGAACATGAAGGTAAATCTAAAGCAGCTCATGGTAGAGCCCGTAAAGCATTAGGTGAAATTAAAAAATTAGTAACTGAATATCGCAAAGCATCTGTAGCTGAAGATAAAAAATAATAGTAATTTAGTTTTTATAAAAAGGTAATATTTATTAATAAAACCCAATAAAAATTAAAATAACATGGCAACTACATCTAAAAAAGAATTATTTAATACAATAAAAAGTTCTAATCCCGGTCCTGATACAAGAAGAAGACAAGGCTATACGAATGCTATGTCTACTCTTCTTGATACTATTCAAACTTCTACTCCTTCAGGAATAGTTAACACGGTTAGTGGAAGTGGAGTAGTAAATTTAGAATTAATACAACCAGCTAATACTGTCCTAGAAGATATTGTTGTAATTTGTACCTCTGCTACTTCACATCAATCCGCTACTATAGGATTTAAAGCAGGAACTTCTGTAGGAGGAGAACAGGTTGTTGCTGCGGTAATGAACGCTATTGCAGGGAGTGGTACTTCTACCACAGTAGTACAAGGTACTTCAATTCATTCAAAAGTAACTACTGCTTTACAAGGAGGAGGAGCCATTACACTTGTAGCGGGAGGTGGATATACTTCTGCCGAACGCACTATACACTGCCAGGTTACTGCTAGTGCACTTGGATTTAACAATGATACTGGTGCTTTTAGGGTAATAGGTAAGTATTATAATCTGTAATAGTAAAAATTTTATAAACTAGATTCACATCCTAGTTGATTTAAAACTAATTCGAGAGATGTGGCCTCAATTTGGGGTCACATCTTTTTGTTCGTATATTTAAACGTTTAAACTTACAAATGGAAAAAATAGTAATAGTTGGAGCTGGTGTAGCAGGTGTTAATGCTGCAACAAAATTAGTAGATAATGGATATGATGGAAGTTGTATCACAATTATTGATATGGGTAATGACCCATACAATCGTAAGCCAGAAGAAGTAATGACAGGGTTTATGGGTGCTGGTGGTTGGAGTGATGGTAAATTAACTTACCATACTGCTATTGGTGGTCATATGTCTAAGTATTGTGGTGAAGAAAAAGCAATGGAATTATTTGATGAAGTAATTAATAATTTTAAACGTTTTCACCCTAAGCCAGAGGAAGTACAATGCTCTAACCCTGTAGCAGAACCCGATTTTATTAAACCATATTTTGGGCTACGTTTATTCCCAGTATGGCACGTAGGTACAGATTATTTACATGAAATAGGTAAAAATTGGTATGATTACCTTTGTGATAAAGGTGTTAAATTTATTTGGAAAACTAAGGTTACATCAATTGATTTTGACACTCAACAATTACACACTGATAAAAGTACAGAAGATAATGATTGGATAGGATATGATAAACTCATTTTTGGTGTAGGTAAATCAGGCATTGACTTTGGTAAGAAATTAGCTGAACAATATACATTGCCAACAGAATCAAAACCAGTACAAATTGGTGTTAGATTTGAAGCACCACAAAAACACTTCCAAAAACTTATTGATGTAAGTTATGATTTTAAATTGTATCGTAAATTTGAAGATGAAGGTGTATCACTTCGTTCATTCTGTACAAACAATAATGCAGCATATGTAGCACTTGAAGAAACTTATGGTGACTATAGTTACAACGGCCATGCTAAAAAAGGAGAAGAACATAGAAACAATATGACTAACTTTGGTATCTTGATGGAAGTTAAAGGTATTGATAAACCATTTGATTGGTCTCGTGAATTAGTTTCTAAGGTAAATAGAATGAGTATTGTAAGTGGGGAAGGACGAGGTAGTAGAAAAGCCATAGGACGTTTCCAATCCAAATATAAAGCAGGCCTTTACTACAGTCCCTCAGGTAAAGATAAAACACTTACATCTGAAGGTGATTGGGTTAAAGCCCACTACATTGGTAAATCAGAATTACAAGTGGTAAGGGATGCATTTAAAGGGTATTTCCAATATATTGAAGATTTTATTGAGGATATGAAAAAAGTATTCCCAACACTTGGGGATGATTGGGGAATTTATGTACCTGAAGTTAAATACCTTTCCCCAGAACCCCTTGTAGACTATGATACATTAGCATTAGCTGATTATAACAATGTACACTTTGTAGGTGATGCTCTTAGTGCTCGAGGTATTACAGTATCGGGGGCACAAGGAACATATGTTGCCGAATGGATTTTACAATGTTTAGAAGATAAAACATCATGGGAAAATGACCCTGAAGTAATAGAATTTTTAGAAATGCAAGACACTCCTGGAACATGGTCTGAAGAAGATGATGCAATTCATCTTGTAGGAGGATTAACTAATGATAAAGATAATAGTTTTATGAAATTTGTAAATAAAAAATAATGACTCAAGATAATAAGTGGCCAAAGCCAACAAGAATGAAAACACCTGATGGGACTATTTTACATCATTGGGATGGTAAATTACATAATTGGGAAGGACCTGCTTTAGTACCTGAGGGTGTTTATCGACATAGGGAATATTATATTTATGGGATTTATCACACTGAAGAACAATGGAAAGAAGTTCGAAGAGACAGAAACGGAGTTCCATGGTATAAAAATCCAGCAATGCGTGAATCATCAAGACAAGGAGGATAATGAAAATAGGACTTACAGGAACAATGAGTGTAGGAAAAACTACACTAGTAAAGGAATTAAAAAAATTACCTATATTTAATGGGTATAAGTTTGCTACTGAACGTAGTAAATATCTTAATTCACTAGGTATTCCATTAAATCACGAAACAACTATTGAGGGTCAAACTATATTTTTAGCTGAACGTGTTACTGAGTTAATGCATGAAAATCTTATAACGGATAGAACAATTATTGATGTAATGGCCTTTACTAATTGTGCTAAAAAAGTAAGTTATTTAGATGGAGATGCATTTAAAGAATATGTTAAACGTTTTATTAAACAATATGATTTTATTTTTTATATTTCACCTGAAGGTATAGGAATAGAAAATAATGGAATACGAGAAACAAACGCTGAGTACAGAAAAGAAATTGATGAAGAAATTCAAAAATTGTTGTTTGAATGTCGTCCTATTTTCCATACTATTAAAGGATCAACTGAAGAACGTATTCAACAAATTTTAAAAACTATTAAATAATAATATTTATCGCCATGAAATTATGGAAATACATTTTAGGAGCTATTGCTTTTATAGGAGGATTATTAGCTGTTAATTCTTCTAAAGAAAAAAAATCAATTAAAAAAAAGGTTGAAGCTAATAAAAAAGAAATTAAAACAGTTAAGGCTAAAGCCAAAAAAGTAGAAGCTAAAAAAGCAGAAACTAAAAAAGCTATTAAAAATCAAGATAAAAAAATAGCAAAAACTAAGGCTAAAGTTAAATCAACTAGCAGTGCTAAAAAAACTACTAGTGATTTTAAGAAAAAATACAAAACTAAGAAAAAATGAAACATATACTAACTACACTATTATTATGTGTATCTAGTTTATGTTTTTCACAAGATACTCTTCAAATTCCTGCTATAGAACTTGAAGAATTTTTTTTAGCTTTAGATACTTTAGAAACACAAGATTCTATTAAAACTATTCTAATTGAACAATTAGAAAAACAAATAGAATTTCATTTAGAGTTAAATGACCATAATGAAAATCTTTTTTTATATAAAGATCAAGAAATAGAATTATTAAATAATCAAATAGATTTACACCTGGAACATTTAAATCAAGTAGATAAATGGTATAAAAAACCTTGGGTGGGGGTAGTGGGAACACTTTTATTACTACATGCAGTGGATTATACACTTCCTCAATGAGTGATTTAAAAAAAGTAATAAGGCAAGAATACATAAAGTGCGCCCAAGACCCAGTGCATTTCATGAAAAAATATTGTATGATTCAACACCCACAGAGAGGTAGAATCCATTTTCATCTATACCCCTTTCAGGAAAAAGTCTTACGATTAGTTCAGGATAATCCTTATTCAATTATACTAAAATCTCGTCAGTTAGGTATTTCAACTTTATCTGCTGGATATTCTTTATGGTTAATGACTTTTCATAAAGATAAAAATATTCTTTGTATTGCTACTAAGCAGGAAACTGCTAAAAATATGGTTACAAAGGTTAAATTTATGTACGAAAATTTACCTTCATGGCTTAAAGTAGATTATGAAGAAAATAACAAGCTAACCCTTAGATTAGCTAACGGTTCTCAAATTAAAGCCACTTCAGCATCAAGTGATGCTGGTAGATCAGAAGCCGTTTCTCTTCTATTAATTGATGAGGCGGCATTTATTGAAAATATTGGTGAAATATGGGCTTCGGCTCAACAAACACTTGCTACTGGTGGTGGGTGTATAGCATTATCTACTCCTTATGGAACTGGTAATTGGTTTCATCAAACTTGGACAAGAGCGGAGGCTAGTGAAAATGATTTTTTACCTATTAAATTACCCTGGTATGTTCATCCTGAAAGAGACCAAGATTGGAGAGATAGACAAGATGAATTGCTAGGAGATCCTAGAATGGCCTCCCAGGAGTGTGACTGTGATTTTAGTACATCAGGAGATATTGTATTTTATCCTGAATATTTAGAATTTATAGAAAAATCTACTATTCGTGACCCCTTAGAAAAAAGGGGTGCAGATCAAAATTTATGGATTTGGGAACCTGCGGATTATACAAGACAATACCTAATATCGGCTGATGTAGCTAGGGGTGATGGTAAAGATTATTCGGCATTTCACATTTTTGATGTTGAAAATGCTACACAAGTAGGCGAATATAAAGGACAGGTATCAACTAAAGATTTTGGAAATATACTTACGGCAATTTCAACAGAATATAATAATGCATTATTAGTAGTTGAAAATGCTAATATTGGGTGGAGTACAATTCAAACTATAATTGAACGTAATTATCCTAACTTATACTATTCACCTAAATCGGATACAGTTAATATAGATTCATATTTACAAAATTATGAAAATAATTCTAGTATGACTGCGGGATTTACTATGTCAACTAGAACCCGTCCTATGGTTATTGGTAAATTTCAAGAATATGTAGGTGATAAAGGAGTTACAATTCAATCAAAGCGTTTACTAGAAGAAATGAAGACTTTTATTTGGAAATATGGTAGGGCTGAAGCTCAAATAGGTTATAATGATGATTTAGTAATGAGTTTTGGTATTGGGTTATATGTAAGGGATACTGCACTTAAATTTAGACAACATGGGGTAGACATAACTAAGGCTGCTTTAGGTTCATTTCATAAATCAACAACTAATTACCAAGGAGCTTATTTTTCAACAGGACAAGACAACCCATATCATATGGATGATGGGAAGGGAGGAACTGAAGATTTTAGCTGGCTCCTGTAATATTTATTCATATATTAATATACTATGGCTGATACAAGCGTATTTACAAGATTAAAAAGATTATTTTCTACAGACGTATTAATTCGTAACGTAGGAGGGGACAAACTAAAAGTATTAGATTTTAGCAATTACCAACAAACAGGTCAAGTTGAAACTAATTCAATGGTTGATAGATATAACCGTTTATATACTACAAACCAAGCTCCTATTTATAATCCTGCTTTAAATTATCAAACTTTAAGAACACAATTATATTCTGATTATGAAGCAATGGATACTGATGCTATTATTGCTTCTGCTTTAGACATTATATGCGATGAATCCACCCTTAAAAATGCTATGGGTGAGGTAATACAGATAAAATCATCTGATGAAACCTTACAGAAGATTTTATATAATCTTTTTTACGATGTCTTAAATATAGAATTTAACTTATGGATGTGGGTCCGCCAGATGTGCAAGTATGGTGACTTTTTCTTAAAACTTGAAATTGCTGACAAATTTGGTGTTTATAATGTAATCCCTTATACAGCATATAATATTATAAGAGAAGAAAAAATAAGTGAATCTAATAATAGTCAAGTAGAAGTTAAATTTAAATTTGACCCCGATGGGTTAAGTGGTGGGGGTGAGTATGGTGGTTATTTTGGGGGCTTACAAAGTTCAACAGGTAATACTAATTCAAGAGCAATTTATTTTGATAATTATGAAATTGCTCATTTTAGACTCCTTTCGGATGTAAATTATCTCCCATATGGTAGAAGTTATATAGAACCAGCACGTAAATTATTTAAACAATATGTGTTGATGGAAGATGCAATGTTAGTACATAGAATCGTACGTGCACCTGAAAAACGTATTTTTTATATAAATGTGGGTGCTATCCCACCTGCCGAGGTAGAAAACTTTATGCAGAAGACTATCTCAAAGATGAAACGTACTCCATATGTAGATCAACAAACCGGAGATTATAATTTAAAATATAACATGCAAAACATGTTAGAAGATTTTTACATTCCCTTAAGAGGTAATGATGCATCTACTAAAATAGAAACCACACCCGGACTACAATATGATGGTATTACTGATATAGAATACTTAAGAGATAAGCTATTTGCAGCTCTTAAAGTACCTAAAGCATTTTTAGGCTATGCCGAAGATGTTGAAGGTAAAGCTACATTAGCCTCTATGGATATTAGATTTGCCCGTACTGTAGAACGTATCCAACGAATCATTCTTTCGGAATTGTATAAAATTGCAGTTGTCCATCTTTACACTCAGGGATATGATGGTGATGACTTAGTTAACTTTGAACTTAATCTAACTACTCCTTCAATCATTTATGACCAAGAAAAGGTAATATTAATGAAAGAAAAAATGGAATTAGCAACCCAAATGGTTGATTCTAAATTATTCCCCTCTGACTTTATATATGATAATTTATTCCATTTAAGTGAAGATGAATATGCTGAATTTAGAGATTTAGTTAGAGAAGATTCTAAACGTACTTTCCGCAATGTCCAAATTGAAACAGAAGGTAACGATCCATTAGAAACAGGTGAATCATATGGTACCCCACATGATTTAGCTTCGCTATACGGCAAAGGTAGATACTATGACGAACCAGATAATGTACCTGCAGGATATAATGAAAAGGAATTAGGTCGACCTGAGGAAAAAGTTTCTAATATTGATACTCAAGATGGTAATTTTGGTAAGGATAGATTAGGAACAAAGAGGATGAAAGATACTGATAAAAATGATTCTGATTCAATAAAACCTACATATAAAGGAGGTTCTCCATTAGCTTTAGAAGCAAAAACTGCTTATTTACAAAATAAAGATATGCTTAAGAAAATTCCTGTTAATCGTAAACAATTAGTATTTGAACAAGAAGGATCGCTATTAGATGAAAATAATTTAAAGGAGTAAAAATCTTTATATATTTATAAAAAAGCCTATCAATGAGAATCAAACATTCTAAGTATAAAAATACAGGCCTTTTATTTGAGCTTTTAGTGAGACAAATAACTGCTGACACCTTATCTGGTGGTGAGTCTCCTTCCCTTAATATTTTAAAAAAATCATTTGCT
>VMHT01056141.1_pt1 | contig 16254 bp, 21 predicted proteins | sample 4693611 | NCBI WGS metagenome assembly VMHT01 (sample SAMN12280063, study PRJNA550983) | marine metagenome | isolation source: seawater sampled from same location over 5 years 0.02-0.2 micron viral filtrate | place: USA: collected off the coast of southern California halfway between the port... ... | reverse complement strand
AGGATTTGTTAGTATGAGTGCACCATCAAAACAATTAGAAGCTTTAATTTTAGGAAAAGAAATTGTTCATGATAATAATCCAGTGTTAAAATGGATGATTGCAAATACTGTTATGGAAGAGGACGCTGCAGGAAATATAAAACCATCAAAGAAAAAAAGTTCTGAAAAGATTGATGGAACAGTTGCTTTAGTTATGGCTCTTGGATGTTATATGACTGAGGGAGGTTACAATTCAATTTATGATGATAGAGGTTTATTAATGTTATGATTGAAGATAAATTAATTTTAATTTCTGCAGATGGTTTTGTTCGGGAGTTTTGGAACAGAGCAAAAAATCATAAAACACTTATTGCCGCTTATGAAGATTTGGAAAAAGATTTTGAAAAAACTTTTGGGAAAAGGCGTTATTCAGATTACAATTCTTTTAGAATTTGTAGAGATAGAAAAGTAAAAAATAGATGATTGTATTTAACATAATATAATTTATACATATCTTTTTCTATTTAACATAATAAAAATTATACATTTTCTCCTTATCTAGCAAATTAACGAACTTTTTTTTCTGGTGTACTTGTACTGAAAAAGAGCAATAATCCCTTAAAACGAATATTTAATACCTTATAACAAATGTAACAATGTTACATAAAAACGTCTAAATACTTACGTATAATTGCAAAAAATTATATAGTGGGAATACTGCAATCAATTCAAAACATCTTTTCAACTACTCAGAAAAAAGAACAAAGAAGCATAAATTATAGCTTACCTTTTGGCCCTTCAACTCAAGTTTCTCCAGAAACTGCTTTAACTTTTTCAGCTGTTTGGGCTGCTATGAGATTACTTTCAGAGAGTATATCTACACTTCCAGTTGGAGTTTTTAGAAGAGAAAATAATGGAGATAATGTTGAGGTTGTTTCTGATCTTTCTTTTTTAGTTAAATATCAACCTAATACATATCAAAACAAAATTACTTTTTACGAAAAGATAATAATGGATATGTTATCAGATGGTAATTCTTATGTTCAAATTGTAAGAAATAGAAACGGAAGAGTTCTTGAATTACTTCCATTAAACTATGGAGATGTTGAAACTTATACTTTAGATAATAAATTATATTATTCAGATGAGAAGTCTGGGGAAACTCATGACTCAGAAAATATTCTTCATTTCAAAATGATAACAGGACCAGATGGAATAACAGGACTTTCTCCAATTGAACAATGTAAAAATGCAATTGGATGGGGTATGGATGTGCAGACCTATTCTAGCACATTTTTTCGTAACGGTGGAAAATTGTCGGGGATTTTGGAATCAGATAGAGCATTGTCAGAACAGGCCATAGATAGATTAAGGAATAGCTTTAATAAAAATTATGGAACTTTAAATGGTAGTAACCAAACGGCAGTGTTAGAGGAGGGATTGAAATACAAAAGTATTTCAGTAACCCCCGACCAAGCTCAGTTTTTAGCATCAAGACAATTCTCAATTCAGGAAGTTGCAAGAATTTTTGGATTACCTCCACATTTATTAAAAGATTTATCTGCAAGTTCATTCAATAATATAGAAATGCAATCTCAAGAATTTGTTTCTTATTCTTTAATGCCTTATATATCAAAGATAGAATTAGAAATGAGTCTTAAATTATTCAGAAGAAATAACATTGGAAGAGAATATATTAAATTTAATGTAAACGGATTACTCAGAGGAAACGTAAAAGATAGAGCAGATTATTATAAAACTGCAATAACAAACGGATGGATGTCAATTAATGAAGTAAGACAAAAAGAAGATTTAAACAAGATTGATTCGGGAGATGAAAATTATCTTCAAATGAACATGACTACCATTAATAAAATAGGACAAGACGAAGATGCCAGCTGAGGAATGCAATAACGGAATGTGGAAGTGGGGAGAAACTGGAGAGTGTAAATATGAAACTCAAGAGGAAGCTGAAGATGATAACGAGGACTACGATTTAGAAGAGAATCAAGAAAAAACAAAAATTAAAGTTTGGGATAAAAAATTTAATAACACAATTATGGAAAAAAGATTATTTAACATTGAAAACAGATTTGAAACAAAAGAAGATGGCCAAGAAGTGGTTGTTGGATATGGAAGTATATTTAACTCCAGAAGTGAAAACTTGGGAGGATTTTATGAATATATATCTCCAACTGCAATTAGTCAAGAAACAATTGCAAAATCAGACGTTAGAGCCCTCATAAATCATGATGCAAACTTAGTTTTAGCAAGAAGTACAACTGGAACTTTGGATTTATCTATTGATGAAAAAGGTTTGAGATATGAATTTTCTATTCCAGAAACTTCTTATGGAAAAGACTTAGCTATTAATATGAAGAATGGAAACATTAATCAATCTTCATTTGCATTTACTGTTGGATCAGATGAATGGTCTACTGATGAAGATGGAAATGATGTTAGAACAATAACTTCCATTGATAAATTATATGATGTTTCTCCAGTTACATATCCTGCTTATTCTCAAGCTGATTCTGATTTAGTAGTAGCTCAAAGAGGTTTAGCAATGTATAAAGAAAAACAAGAAATAAAAGAAGAGGAAAACGATTTAGTGGCGCGTTCGTTGGCAAAACTAAAAATAGAATTAATAAAACGAACAAAATAATAATAATAAAAAATTTTTTAAAATGAAATCAAGTATTGAATTGAAAGAAATGAGAAATGATATTATTGATTCTTTAGAAGTAATCAAAGAAACTGCAACAGCAGAAGAAAGAGATTTAACTTCAGAGGAGAATAATGAAATGGATTCACTTCTTAAAAATGCAGATGAATTATCTGCAAAGATTGAAAGAGCTGAGAAAGTAGAAACTGAAATTAGAAATAATGTAAAGTTAGCTGGAACTCCAGTTCAAAAAGTAAACACTGATAAAGCAACAAGAGGATGGAGCTTATTCAAAGCAATAAACGAAGTTAGAAATGGTGGTTCTTTAACAGGTTTAGAAGCTGAGATGCATCAAGAAGCTGAAACTGAAGCAAGAAAAGGTTTACAAGGAATTGGTATTCCAACAATGATGAAAGAAGAAAGAGCAATTGACCAAACTAACTCTGCTATAGCACCAACATCAGTTGGAGCTTATGTTGATAGTTTACAAGCTTCTGCTCTTTACGACAGAATCGGAGTAAACAATTTAGGAACTGTAAGTGCCGATACTGTACTTCCAATAGCTGGAGGTTCAACTGTTGCTTGGGGTGCTGAAGTTGCTGCTGCTGCTGATGGAGGAGCAAACTTTGGAAAAGTTACTTTAACTCCAAAAAGAGTAACAGGTTATGCTGATATCTCAAATGTTATCTTAGCTCAAAACGGTCCAGCTGCTGAAGCGTCTGTAATGAGAGATATGGGAAGAAACATGGGAACTCAAATTGACGCTGCTATGTTCGGATCTGCAAATGTTGCAAACGCTCCAACTGCAATTGTGCAAACAGCTGGAACTTTATCTTTTACTGAATCTGCTGCTGGAGGTGCTGCTGGAGCTGCTTCTGATATGTTAGAAGCTATTCAAACTATTGCTGATGATCATGGATTAGATGGTAATTTAGGATTTGTAAATAACTGGGCTCTTTACTCTAACATTAAATCAGCTGCTCAAGTTGCTTCTGTTTATCCATTATATGTAGATGATAGATTAGCTGGTTATCCTGCTTATTTCTCTTCTGCTCCTGCAACTGCGGGTGGACCTCCAATAACATCTGCTGATGGTTTATTTGGAGATTTTGGAAGAATCTATTTTGCACAATTTGGACCTTCTAACATAATAGTAGATCCTTATTCTGCTGCTACAACTAATGAAGTAAGATTAGTTATGAACAACCACTTTGATTGGGGAGTTGCTTCAGGTGCTTCATTTGTTAAATACACTACAGTTCTTTAATAGTAATTTATAAATAATTAAAAAAGGGGCTGGTTTTGAAGCCAGTCCTTTTTTTTAAAACTAATTTAAAATGTATAGAAGTCTAAAAGAGGTTACTTTATCAGAAACTCCATTATTTACAACTGCTGAAGCAAAAGATTTTCTTAAAGTTGACACTACTGCTGATGACACTTTAATTGATAATTTAATTAAAGCTGCAACGGAGTCTTGTCAAATTTATACTAATCAATATTTTTTAAATACTATTGTAGAACAATATTCAGATAAATGGAGTGAAGTTTATACACTTTATAAAAGTCCTGTTTCATCAATTACTCATATTAAATACTATGATACTAATGATAGTGAACAAACTTGGGCTTCTTCTAATTACATTTTAGATGATGTTTCAAAACCTGCAAGAATTGGTTTAGCAGTTGATGCTACTTTACCAGATTTAGCAGATAGAATAAACGCTGTTCATGTTAGATATACAGTTGGTTATGGAACAGCTTCAACAGATGTTCCAGATGGAATTAAACAAGCAGTTCTTTTAACTTTAGGGAATTGGTATGAAAACAGACAAACAGTAATAACAGGAAGAACAGCAACTGAACTTCCTTTATCAAGTCAATATTTATTAGATCAGTATAAAATACAGGTATGTTAAGCATAGGGCAACTTGATAGAAGAATTGTAGTGCAATCTCCAACTTATACAACTGATAGATATGGAGCAGAAACAAAAGTTTATGCAACAGCTTATACTTTATGGGCTCATGCAGATTGGAAATCAAGCAGAAGAAAAGAAGAATCTCAAGAACAAGTTCAAGGAACTGATTTAGTTTTTTATGTAAGAAATTTAGGAGTTACAATTTTAGGAACTTATAGAATAGTTTATGATTCTAAAACTTACATAATACATGGGATTAAACAAATAGATGGAAGAGAACAATTTTTAGAAATAGAAACAAAATTAAAAGATAATAACTAATGGGAGTAACTGTTGAAGCTCAAGGATTAAAAGAGATTGGACAAATGTTCAATCAACTTCCTAATAGAGTTAAGAAAGATTTAATATGGGGAAGGTTTTGGAAAAAAGTTACTGTTCCTTTATTAGATGCTGCAATACAAGAAGCTCCAGTGGCAGAAAAAGATGTTGTATATCCTCCAGATAATAAACTAAAAATTGCAAGAGGAACATTAAAAAAATCTCTACAATTTTACAGAACAAGAGCTTCAAAACAAAAAGGAGTTCATGGAGCATATATAGGACCAAGAGTTAAGGGTAAATTTAAGAAAAATATGGGCGGTTACTATGGAGCGTGGGTTGAATATGGACACAGAAAAAGAGGAGGAGGAATGACAACTCCAAACGATTTTATGCAAAGAGCTTGGAATCAAAAACATGCAGTAGTTTTAGCAGATGGATTTTCAGAAGCTGAAAAAATATATATTAAAGCAGTGCAAGCAGATTTAAGAAGAATGAAAAAATGGGGAAGAGCCGCTTACTAAAATGGATATAGGTAAAGCAATATATAAAATTTTACATGATAACATTGCAGTTGAGTCAATGGTTGGAACAAGAATTGCTCCAAATGTAATGAAACAAACATCTCCATTTCCTTTTATTATTTATGATGTTGCAACTGATACTCCAGAAGGACAAAAGGATTCTGTTGCTTTATTAGATACAACAACCGTAATGGTTTCTGCTTATTGTAAAACTTATGCAGAAGCTTCAAAACTTGCAAATTATATAAGAACAGCTTTAGATAGAGTTAATGGAGTTTATAACGCTGTAAATATACAAGCAATTGATTTTGATGGATATGATGATGTATTTGATGATATGTCAGGAAGTGATGGTATTTATAGAAAATCATTAAACTTTAATATTAGAATAATAAATTCTTTCAATAATATTTATTCTACTCATTTTGATGGAGTTGATGATTATGTTGCTTTAGGAGTTTCTGGAATGAGTTCAGTAAAAAATACAGGATCTATTTCTGCTTGGTTTAAATTAGAAACAACTTCTGCTAGTGGAGATATTATGAGGCTATATGAAGATGCAAATAATAATATTAGAATATTTTATCATAATCCAAGTTCTGAATTAAGATTAGCATATAAAGCTGGAGGAACAACAACTTTAGCAATTCTAACAGATGCAATTGAAGGAGATGGAAATTGGCATCATGTTTCTGGAACATGGGATTCCAGCGGAAACGCAAAAATATATTTAGATAGTAGTTTAAAAGACACAACAGCAATTTCAGGAACATTCACTGGTAGTTTTTCAACAGCGTCAATTGGTAATAATGCAGATGGAGCAAATTATTGGTTAGGAAATATTGATGAAGTTACTTTATTTAATAAAGAATTATCTTCAACAGAAGTAACAACTTTATACAATGATGGATTACCATTTAATCCTGTTCCTTTAACAAATTTAAAAGGTTATTGGAAAATGGGAGATGGAGGAATAGTTGGAGATCCAATTGCAACTTATCCAACAATACCAGATGAAACAGGAAATAATGATGGAACAATGACTAACATGACGTCAACAGATTTTAAAGCTGATGTTCCAGAATAAAGATATGGAAAAAAAGTATGTTATAATAGAAAAAAGTTATGTTGATTCAGTTGATTTTCAAAAGGTAATTGAAACTTCAGCGGCAACATTAAGATATAATTTAGATGGAACTAAAACAATAATTAAATTTATTGGAGAAGTGCCAGATTTTTTAAGTGGGGATAAAATATATTCTCATAGTGAAATAATAGAAACCATCAACAATCCAGATAATGGATGGATTGATACAAACGAATAAAGAAATGAAATTTGAATTAAAAAGAAGATACGTTGTAAACTCAATAAAAACTTTAGAAGCTGGAGCAATTATTGATGTAACTCAAGAAAAATATGAATGGCTGGAAAAAAACGGATATGGAGAGCCAGAAAAGATTAAAGTAAAAAAAGAAACGAAAACAAAAAAAGCTCAAGAAGAGCAAAAATAAAATAAATATTAATATTATAAAATAAAAAAAATGGCAAACGGACAATTAAACGGAACTGATCTTGGAGTTTACATTGGAGGAACTTTAGTTGCATATTCAACAAGTGCTACTCTAAATGTAAACCATAGCCCACGTTCTACAAGTAATAAAGAAGATGGCGGATGGGAAACTGCAATGGAAGGTTACAGAAACTGGGATGTTTCATGTGATGCAATGTATGCATGGTTAGATCCAGCAGGAAGTGCAATTTCAAATGAAACTCTAAGCGAAATATTTACAGGATATATTCACACAAGAGCAAGTTTTACTTTAACTTTTGGAGTTACTTCAACTACAACAGGAGATACTAAATACACTGGAACAGCATGGTTAACATCAGCTTCACTTTCAGCACCTAATGAAGATACTGCAACTTTTTCAGTTTCTTTTCAAGGATCTGGAGCATTAGCACAAACTATTGCTTCTTAATAGTTTATAAATTAGAGCCAGCCCTTGCGTTTTCTTTTCTGAGTGCGGGGGTTGGTTTCTTTTAATATCAGAAAAGACAAAAAACTTAGAAAAATGAAATACGAAATTTTAGAAATTGGAGAACACAAAATGGCAGTTAGATTTGGTTTTAACGCTCTTAGAAAATACAGTTTAATGACTGGAGCAACAATGAATGATTTAAACAAATTAGCATCAGGACAATTAACTTTTAATGATGCGTTCAGTTTAATTTATTGTGGAATAGAAGATGGTTATAGAGCATCAAAACAACCTTTTAATTATTCATTAGATGATATAACTGATATGTTTGATGGAAACATGGATTGCATGGAGAAAGCTTTTGAGATACTTGCAAGAGCAATGGGAGATGGTAACGAAAAAAAGCCAAAGGCCAAGAGAGTGAAGAAGAGCTAACTTGGCCAAAAATGGAACAAATAGCATTCGGGCAGTTGGGAATGAATGTTGATGATTTTTATGATATGTTGCCGAGAGAGTTCTGGAACAAAGTTGATGGTTTTTATGAACTGGAAAATATGAGGCAAAGAGGCAGTTGGGAGCGTACAAGATGGAGCACCTGTTTATTATTAAACATACAGCTTCCTAAAAATAAAAGTATCAAACCAACTGATTTAATTCAGTTTGATTGGGAAAAAGAAGCGTTAAAAATAGATTTTGAAGAATTAAAAAGAAAAGCAGAGTATTTTAAAAAATTAGAAGAACATGGCAGCAAGTAAAGCAATAGGATTTTTAAATTTCAAATTTGGAGCGGATTTAAGCGGTTTTGAGAGAGCAATGAATAAAGCTCAAAAGAAACTAAAGAAGTTCGGAAAAAATGTAACTAAGGCTGGTCAAAATTTATCAAGAAATTTAACTCTTCCTATTTTAGCTTTAGGAGCTGCATCTATTAAAGCTTTTGATGAACAAGCAAAGGCAGAAACAAAATTACTCACTGCATTAAAAGGCAGGGAAGATGTTCAGCAAAGATTAATTGCTCAAGCAAAAGAACTTCAAAAAACAACTTTATTTGGAGATGAAGCAACTATTGAATCTCAAGCATTGCTTGCTTCTTTAGGATTAACAGAAGAGCAAATTGTAATGTTGATGCCTCAGATTCAAAATATGGCAACCGCTCTTGGAATGGATTTAACAGCTGCAACATCCTTAGTTTCAAAAAGTGTTTCAACATCAACAGACGCATTAGCAAGATATTTTGATACTGGACTAAAAGGGGTAAATGGACAACAAGAAAGAGCTATTGTCTTAACCACTGCATTAACAGAGAAATTTGAAGGACAAGCTGAAGCGGCTGCTAAAGTTGGAGCAGGGCCTTTAATTATGATGAAGAATCAACTTGGAGATTTAGGGGAAGAACTTGGACAAAGATTAATGCCTTATGTTAAAAAGTTTATTGATTTTATGGTTGGTTTAATCGGAAAATTTGATGGACTTTCAGAATCAACCAAAGACAATATTGTTAAGTGGGGATTAATATTAGCTGCAATAGGGCCAGTTCTTATAATTATTGGAAAACTTTCAATTGGAATTGGCGCTCTAATAGGTGGGCTAAAAGGTCTTGCAACATGGTTGGTAGCTAATCCTTATATTGTTTTAGCAGCAGCCATAACAGGTGTTGTATTTGCTTTAGGCAATTGGATTGAAAAGGCTTGGGGGGTTTCAGACGCTCAAAGGTCAATTAATGAGGTTATGGATGCAGCTAATAAAGCTATCTTAACTCAACAAACGGAAGTTAAAATATTAACAGGAGTTCTGAAACATGAGAACTCAACTCTTGAGGCCAAAGAAACAGCCCTAAATAAATTAAAAGAAATAGCTCCAGAATACTATGGTAAATTAAACGCTGCAAAATTAGATGTAATTGCTTTAGATACTGCAACTAAAAATTACACTGAATCTATACAGAAACAAGCTCTTGCAGAAGCGGGGCGAGCTAAATTAGTGGATTTGTCTAAAGAACTCATTGATTTACAGTCAAAACAAAAAAATGAAGTTCAAAAATTTACTGAAGTATTATCAAAACTTGGTACTGAAGAATACAACTTAGGTATTTTGAACCGTGCAACTGAAAAAAGTATGGATTCAAGAATAGCTTCAGTAAAGCAGGAAATTGACGCAATTACAAACTTAGTTGTTGCAAACGAACAATTAGGGGAATCTCAAAATAAAGTTAATAAGTCAGGTTTTTATGGTAGTTTGTTAAAATTAACAGAAAAATTTACATTACCAACACCAACATCAACAACATCATCAACAACAACTCCAACATCATCAACAGAAAAGAAAGTTGAACAAATGGAAGCTCTTTCATTAGCTACTCATGACGCTTTTGAAGAAATACATTTACTTTCACATAGATTAGAGGGTTTGGAAATGCCAGAAGGATTATTTAATACAGATCCTATGGATAAATATAGAGGTGCTTTAGGTATGTTAGGAGAGGAAATAGCTGCCTTTGTTGGAACAGATATAAAATCAATGGAAGAGGGGCTTGCTTCTATAATGGAAAGAATGGGAGATGAATTATCTCAGGGTGCTGATACATTCCAAGAATATGCTGATAATGTCAAGGGGATGATTAAAGACGTAATAGGAGCTTTAATTTCTCAAGGTGTAGCTGCTGCAGTAAGTAAATCTTTAATTAGTGCTGGAATAATAAATCCATTTTTAATTCCTGTTGTAGCTGGTCTTGCTGCTGGTCTTGCAAGAACGGCTTTTAATTCATTAATTCCTTCATTTGCAGATGGAGGAATAATTTCAGGGCCAACAGTTGGTTTAATGGGAGAATATCCAGGAGCATCTTCTAATCCAGAAGTTATAGCTCCATTAGATAAACTTAAATCAATGATGGGAGGAGGAAATCAAAACATAGTTGTAGAGGGTGTATTAAAAGGAAATGATATATATTTGTCAAATAGAAATACATCAATAAATAGATTAAGAACAACATAATATGGCGAGAGCAGCTTATAATTTACAAGTATTTAGAAAAGTATCATTAGAATCATCTAATGGTTCATCATATCAAGCTAAAATTTGGACTTCATACGCTGCAGGAACTTCAGAATGGAAGTTAGCTCCAAGTGGATTGAAATTAGACTGGGAATCCGCTAATGTACAAGATAAAAATTCTCCAATATTAGCGTCAAAACTTACTTTAGATGTTTTGGTTGAAGATTTAACTCAAGAAACTCAAATAAACGGATTTGCAGAACAGCCAGAAAGAAGTATTTGGATAACATTGAACGTTGGAGCAGCTGGAACTGGATCTTTATTATGGTCAGGTTATTTAATACCTAATTTAGATACAAGAGAAGATGTTTCTTACCCTTACGTTTCAACTTTAGTTTTTGTTGATGGGATTGCAAGTTTAAAAGAGATTCCTTTTTTAAGAGAAACAAACAGTGAAACAGCTGCAGTTCCAACTTTTCCTTATGTTAAAGCTGATACTTTTGCAAATGCTGGTTATAGAAAAATAATTGGATATGATGGAGCTTGGATAAAATTAATTTTAGATAATACAGGAATGGTTTTAGCATCAGATGAAGTAAGTTCAGGAGCTGGTATGGAAAATTATTATATTCAAACTGCTGTTAATTGGTGGAATGAGGATATGGGGGTTACTCCTGCTGCCGCAACTTGCCCTTTAACACAAATAAAAATCAATATAACTGATTTTTACAGTGTATCGGATGAAAATAAATATACTCCTCCAGACACTTATTCTGTTTTAGAAAATATTTGCAAATCTTTTAATATGAGAATGTTTTACTGGGAACATACTTTTCATTTTATACAAGTTTCTGAATATAACACAAATGAACAAGGAACGGCTCCATATACTACACCAATAAACATTCCAACAAGAGAGTTCTATTATACTGGTAGTTTCAGAACAAATAGAAATTATTTTGGAACAACTAATTTTTCTCTTTATAATCAAGAAATTGAAACAGGAACATCAAGTGGAGGATTGCAGAAATTGGCAACAACTCAATATGAAGCTTTGCCAGCTATTAAAAGAACAAAAACTAATTATGCTGAATTTGCTGGTGGAAATCACTTTAACGGATTTCCTTTATTTTTAACTCACAACACAGTTTCTGGATTGCCTACTGCATGGCCAACTGATGGAGCTTCTCATGCTTACACACAATTTTCTCAAACTGGGCAAGAGTATAACATAATGACTTTAACAGACGCTGATCAATTAGCTGGTTTTTTATGCAGAATTTATTGTTCTTTTTCTAACACCTCTAATGCTGATCTTTATTTTACAAATCTATGGACTATTAGAGCAAAACCTTCATCATCAGCTTGGGGAGATGCCGACAATATGACACTTTATAAATTCACTGGAACTCCTGCAACTTCAATGTTAAAATGGATGAGTACCACTACTGGCTCAGGAGAATTCCCTTTGTCTAATAATCAGCAATATATTAGAAAGACAACAAAAATACCTTCAAATTGCAATGATTATGTAAAAGGTATATTTGATAGTGCAACTGATAGTATATGTAACAATACTGGAAATTTAATCCCCACTGATACCGCTTTTGTTGGGAGTTGGGATTTTCAATTTTATACTTTCACTGAATATGATGATAACAGAACTCGGCCAATGAGGGCTTATGTACAAGGGGCTTCAGATTATTCACACGGATTAGTTATAAATCATAATTCATTAAATGGAGGAACAAATTATGCGGGAACTGCTTTAGAGTGGGGATATACTCCAACTTTTTACGCTATTGATTATACAGACACTTTAAGTACGGTTTCAAATGGAGGAGCTTTTTTTGAATCAATGTTTGTTCCTATAAAATCAGGAGGAATTTCTTTTGGAAATAGTTCACAAGAGATACAAGTGGAACAAAGTGGAAATGATAAATTTGAATATAATGTAGGAGTGATAGCATTTGGAGATGGATCTGGAGCAGATACAAATTCTACTTTTCAAGTTTATGATGGAGCAGATTGGGTTTATGTTAATCCTCTTGGAAAATGGGCAAAGGGAATATATAGTTGGAATGGAAGTGCTTATATATATAGTGCATTAACCTATGATAAAAAAAGTCAAGTTTTAGTTGGAGAGGAGATAATGAATAACCAAAGTGAAACAATTTTAACCTTTAGTGGAAAAACAGCATTATCTTCAGTAGATAAATACTTTTCAGGAAGTACAAAATTGAAATTTATTAATCCATGTTGCAGAATGGAAGATTCAGATGGAAAAAAATACATGATGATGAGAAGCTCCTTTAATGTAGTTGATGATGAATGGAATGCTCAATGGGCTCAAGTTTTTTATGAAGTTCCAACAACAGTAATAATTGGAAATGCAAACAGGAAAACTGGAGAGGGTATGCCAACTCCAAATAGATATACCAGTAATCCATAATATTATGATAACTTCCAACACAACAATTCCATTTATTAAAGCTGAAAACAGCGAGAATAAGTTTTATCTTAGTCAATTAACTTCTGAATATAATGAAGGAGATGCAATAACTACTTCAACAGCTATAAATTGCAGAAAGTTAGTATTAGCGCTTAAAGCTGGAGATAAAATAATAATTAATGGAACTTCTTTAACTGTATATGCAGACGCTGCAGTTAATGCAACTTCATTTTTTGTTCAAGCAATAACTTTAGAAGAAGCTTTAGATTTAAACGCAAACATTGCTATTGATGAAAATAATATGTTTGTCCAATATCAAAGGAAAACAGAAGGGACAATTGGGGGAATGCCCGTTGCGTCTAAACAATTAGGGCCAATTTTATATGACGCTCCAGCAGCTGGAGATTATTCTATAATTGGTGTAGATCCGACTTATGTAAAAGTTCTACCAAGAGATTTTATGATTAATGAAGATGGAGCTTATGAAGCTTTAGAATTTAAAGATTCAGCAAATTCAGGTTTACAAGTTGGTGACGCTGCTCAGGAAATGGTTGCAACAGTCAATATTCCTTATGGAACATCCGCAACTCATGTTCAAATATGGGGTTCAAACACATCAAAAGTAGTAGAAGTTTATGAATGTAATGTTAATGCGAATGGAATTGGAAGTGCAATTGGTTCTGGAACAACAGATGGAGCTGCAATATCAATTACATCAACAGTTTCTACTTCTACAAATTATTTATTAATATTAGTAAAAGTTACAGCAACTTCCAATAGAATATATGGGGGTTATGTAACATTAACACAAAATTAGAAAAAATGAAAGATACAACTCAAGTTATATTGGCAAATGGAGGAGCTTCAGCAACTATGCTAACTGAATGTAATAACATATTAACCTTTATTTCGCTCACATTAGCAATAACTTTTACTATTTATAAATTTTATAAATTATCCAAGAAGTAAACATCATAAAGTTAATAACTTTCATTCAATCAATGTTTTATTATAATTTTTTTTATAATTTTACAACATGAGATATTTCAATATTTCTGAATTTGATTCTGGACTTCCTAACGAAGAGGGAACAGGAAAAAATATGAGTCCATTATTCTTGGACTTTATTGATGAATTAAGAGCAAGATGTGATTTTCCATTTATTGTAACCAGTGGTTACAGAACTAAAGCTTATCATCAATCTTTAACTGATAGAGGTTACCATACTATAAAAAATTCTGCTCATTTAAAAGGACTTGCTGCAGATATAATAATAAAAGATAGTGTAAAGAGAGCTCTTTTTGTAGGCCATGCTTTACAATTAGTTCATGAATTAGGATTACCTTTTAGAGTTGGAATAAAGAAAAATTCATTCTGTCATATAGATATAGATGAAGAGAAAACTAATCCAAGATTATGGATATATTAAACAGTCAAGAGATAAGACTGTAATTTTATCTCAACAAATTAAAAATAATAAAAATGAAAAAAGTTTTTTTTACAATAGTTCTAAGTTGTGCTACTTTAATAAGTTCTGCACAATTTACAGTGGTTTCTCAAGTTAATTCTCCTGCTGATGGAGATAGTTGGGAAATCTCCAACTTTACTCAAAATATGGGTATTGGATATGCGTTAAATAATGAAACAATGGTTGGAGTATCAAAAGATGGAGACGAGTATAATGTTTTCGCAAGAAAAGATTTAGGAATAGGATTCTTAAGCTTAGAAGCTCCAACTGAAGATATGATTGAAAACATGAATATTGGATGGGGAATGTACATCCATTTATTTAGTGGAATATCAGCTTCTCCAATGTATATGATTCCTTTAAAAGAGGATGAAAATGGAGAAAGAGAAGGAAGTTTCTCAATAGGTTTATCGTATAGTTTATAATAATAATAATTTAAAATAATAATAAAATGAAAAATTGGTTACAAACATTAATATTAAAAGGAATGTTTAATTCTAAGAAATTCTGGTATGCAATCGGATCTGTAATTATTCCAGTAATAATGACAAAATTGGGAGTGGATGAATTAACAGCGTCAAATTTATTTTACGCTCTTCTAACACTGGTATTAGGTCAAGGATTAGCAGATATGAATAAAAAGAAGTAAAAAATGAAGAGCAAATATCTAAATTATAAGGATGAGATATTAGAGCTTTTTGATAATGGTAAAAATTATATTGAGATTTCCAGTTTCCTTATAGATAAATACAAACTGGAAGTTTCAATTGATTATCTAAGAAAACAAGTTAAAGATGTAGTTCATTATTTAATTGCAGACAAAGATATTGTTGAGTATAACATTAGACTTGCAAAACAGAAACAAAAGTTCCAAGATTTAAACAGAATAGAAAGAAAATCATTTAGAGAGGGTTCAAGACAAGAAAACGCTCTGGCAGAGTATAACACCGAAATCATAAAACTATTAAAGAGAGAGAGTTTAAAGACCAAACTGAGTAAAAAGAAACACAATACTGAAGCTGCAATAGTTATTCAGTTAGCTGATTTGCACCTCAATGAATTAGTAGAACTTGAATCAAATAAATATGATTTTGATATTGCATCAAAACGACTTCAAAAATACGCTTATAAAGTTAAAGAATATGTTAAATTCCACAAGGCAAATAAAGTATTAATTGCAATAACGGGGGATCTCATTAATTCTGATCGGCGGCTTGATGAAAAATTGTCAATGGCTACCAATAGAGCAAAGGCTACATTTTTAGGAGTTCATTTATTAAAACATTTCATATTGGATATAAACGAAATTGCAGAAGTTCAGGTTTGTTGTGTAACTGGAAATGAATCAAGAGTTAATTTTGAACTTGGGTGGGTTGATATGGTTGCTTCTGATAACTACGATTTTACAATATTTGAGATGTTAAGGTTACTACTTCCAGATATTAATTTCTTGAGGGGGGATGCTCTTGAGTTGGTTGTTGAGATTAATGGAAAAAATATGTTGGTAATACACGGCCATCAATTAGGAAGAATGACCTCAAATGATACAGGAAAAGTAATCTCTAAATATAGTGCAAAAGGAGTTATAATTGATTTTATTATATGTGGACACCTACATGAAACTATGATTCGTGATAATATAGCGAGATCGGCCAGTCTTGTGGGTTCAAATTCTTACAGCGAAAACGCTTTAAATTTAAGTGGAACAGCCGCTCAGAACATCTATTGTTTTACAGATGATGGAAGGCATGATATAAGGATTGATTTACAGGAAACAAACGGATGGGATGGTTATGATATAAAAGAAGAGTTATTTGCTTATAATGCAAAAAGTGCACAAAAAACTCATAAAAAAGAAACAATATTCAAAATAATTATATAATATTGTAGCATATTTGTTAAGTAATACGTTGTTTAGTTGAAAAGGGAGTTGAATTTTAAAGGGGTTCAGCTCCTTTTTTT
>VMHT01180177.1_pt1 | contig 16255 bp, 30 predicted proteins | sample 4693611 | NCBI WGS metagenome assembly VMHT01 (sample SAMN12280063, study PRJNA550983) | marine metagenome | isolation source: seawater sampled from same location over 5 years 0.02-0.2 micron viral filtrate | place: USA: collected off the coast of southern California halfway between the port... ... | reverse complement strand
TTAATCCTGGTTCTAATTCTTTCGCTAATTGCGCTCTATTTATAGCCATTATTATACTCCCGCAGCTGTTCTGTTAAAATGCTCGGCAATTCTGACGATAAAGTTAACATTGGTTGATAAAGATCCAGTTCCTAACGCATTGTTAGAAGGATCGTTTGATATACCCATGATTCTCAGTTGAGCTGTACCAGTAGCTGTAGTGCCACTAATTTTAACTCCTGAGACGCCTGATATTGTAGAACCTGCAGCATAAACAATATCGCCATTCAAACCAACAACGGTTTGAGTAACGCTACCTGTAGCAGCTGATTGAACTTCAAATAAAGCATCTGGGTCGTCGACAACGGCTGCTTTGCAGTCGCTGGTTACTGTCGCTGTAGTCCAAACAGGAGAGAAAATTCTGTCTCCGTTTGAATCAGTATAGTGACAGCCTTGAAAGACTCCTAGTAATAAATCGCCAGCAGCAGCAACGGCAATACCGCCTGTGTTGACCATTTTAACTGGGTCGCCTGTATAAATAGTTCCAGTTGTACCTGATAGAATGTCGTACTCTGTTGTTCCTGTAGAATTAACAGCCGAGCCTAACTTTCCAATGGGTTTTAAACCGAAAGGTGCATTTACATTCGCCATAATATTTACCTTTTTTAAAAAGTTTTATTTAAGTGAAATCAGATTAATCTCTGTTTCCACCACCAAAAGTTACGCTTGTAGATCTCTGAGGTTTTAACATCGGAGAACTAGGGTCAGATTCTTTCATTAAGTCATTATCAACTGCATCTTGTTGCAGTTTTGCACGATCATTGAAATAGGCGTTTCTTTCATCACGTGTTTCATTAGGAATCTTCGCCAACAGCAAACCACCCACGGCTACTACTCCAGCGTGCCTTCCATCATCCATGCTCGGAAGATCAAAATCCTGTATTTCTTCAGAACGTACGAGTTCAAAACCCTCACGCATCCTAGACATAACATTTTTTCTATCTTCTTCGCCGACAAGTTCGGCTCTTATCCACCTGTAGGTATATCCTTCAGGTGCTGGAGGCGTATCCAACATAGATGGGGGACGCCAAGGTTTGCGAGCAGTATCTTTAGCTCGAGTTTCTGCAGAACGCGGAGTTCTGTTTTGTTGTTCTATTTTATTCTCATCAGTCATAATAATTTACCTTTTAATGTACTTGGCATATTCACCAAGCGGCACATTTAAACGTTTTGCCATTTGAACTTCGCTTGCGCTAAGTTTGACTTGACGTTTGCGCCCAGAACTATCACTTCTTCCAGCTGGTGCAACATTTTGTTGCATTTTGCTATTAGACTTGACTTCATCACCTGTTGAGAATTTGTGAGGAAATTCAGTTCTGATACGTTTATCTATCTCATCATAATATGTAGCATCAGAAGTGTCAAAGCCCTCTTCCTCAATTAATTTACGATGAATGTTAAAAGCGGCTAGGGTCATTGTCTCATCTTCGCCAAACCACTCATTTTTACTAGCCCAATCTTCTGCTGCAGGGTCTGGTTGAGCTGGTTGCTGAACTGGAGCCTGTTGCTGTATTGGAGCTTGGTAATTTTGATAGCTAGTTGGTTGTTCTACTTGTACTGGAGTAGTATTTGCCAACTTGCTTTCTTCTACTGTTATCTTATCAAGAATACCTTGGGCCTTTGTTACCTTGTCCCAGTCTTGTTCTTGATAAGCATTTTTTAAAACTGCATTAGCTTGCGCTCTTTGAGAATTTAATCTGTTTTGAGCTTCAGATAAATAATTTTTATTTAACTCTGTGCTGCTTTGTTTTAATTGTTGATTCTCTGCTTGTAATGATTGAGCATATTCATAAGCAGAATTAGCTGCTCTTTCTTGCTCTCTCATTTTTTTAGTAAGCGTAGCTATTCTTTTTTGAACGCCCTTAGAATAATCTTCTAACTCGTCTTCTTTCTTAACTTTCTTTTCTTCTTCTTCAGAAACATTTTCTACTACTACTTCAGCTTCTTTACCTTCTGAAGATTCTTCTGTTTCTAGCTCAACAATTTCTCCATCTTCTATAGGATCTTGTTGTACTTCTTCATTCATTTGTGGTTCTTGCATGAGTCCTCCTCACGTTATGCGCTAACGATATCATCGGGATCTTCAATAGTCGCGATAACTTCGTCGTCGTTTATAATACGGCACTCTGCATCGTCGCCAAGTTTAAACCTAGCTCCTGCATATCTACCAATTAGCACCCAATCTCCTTTTTCACACCAAGGAGTATCTCCAAATTTGTTTTTATCTGAGTAACACATAGGCCCCATTTTAACAACGTAGGACACTACTGTTGCTAATGATTCCCTATCTATGGTTTCTTTTACTAGCTGAATACCGCCCTCTGATACACCTTTACCTTTGTAGGGTAATATTAATATCCTCCAACCAGTAGGTTGAGGCATACGTTCTAAAAATGATTTATCGAGCAAGGAAGGATCCAATACTCTTTTAGAAGCTTCTGTATAAGCATTTTCTACTTCTTTAACTGCTTCTGGGGTTTTTTCTTCTTTTGCTTTTAGTAGATTATCTTTTTCTACTGCTTTTGCGACATGTTCAGGAACTATTACCTTGCTCATCGTTTTCTATTACCTTTTTTAGCAATTCTCTAAGTTCAGATTCTAGGTCGGCGAGAGAATTGTAGCGCCCACGTAGATAATGATACTCTTCAACATCTTTAGCCCCATTCATAATCGAGACTTGAATATCATCTTTCTTTTCAGCAATTCTTTTTTTTAGCTGTTCAGACAGCCAAAGAACTGACATTTAATATATACCAGAAAACTTGCCGCCAAATTCAGCAGCGCCCATACCTCTAGCCTTCCCTTTACCCATTCCTGGAGTAGAGGAAGCTTTGGTTTTTTTAGGTGCTTCTGAAACAGCTTTAAATGGCACGGAACCCTTATTAGAGTAACCTTGTTTTCCTTTTAATACTTTTACGTTTTTCATATAGTGTACCTTACAATTGTTTTAAACCAATATCAATTAATTTAAGTTCTTTTTGTTGATCCATTCTATCTCTAGTTGTATCGTCTTTTAACTCTGCTATATCTTTTTGAGCCTGTATTCTTTCTACATCAATCTTATCTTGACGTAGCTTTTCTTCCATTCTCATTCTTTCTTTAGCTTCAAACTGCTCTTGATCTTGAGAAAGTTCTTGACCCTTAAGTGCAAGTTCTTGTTTTCTAATTGTTACAAGAGGATCTTCCTCTGGCGGAGTTGATACCTGTTGAGAGAATTGTTGCATTAGTTCAGACATGATTGGCGAACTAAATTGAGCCAATATTGCCTGAGCTTGTTGCATAACTGGAGCAGCTTCTTGCGGAGGCATCTGTTGAGCTTGTTGTTGCATTTGTTGATACTGTTGCATAGCTTCTGGAGGCATTTGCTGTTGAGCAATTGCATCTGCTTTTAACTGTAAATGCTGCATAATATGCGAGTGTATGTTTCCTTGTATTTGAGCATTCATTTGAACAGGAGCCATATTTAATAAAGACACATGAGTTGCTATATGTGCATCATGGTCTTGCTCTGGAAATGCTTGAGCTGGTCCACCCATCATAAGACCACTATTTTCCATACCAGACTCCATAGGTTTAGGAGTTGTATCTGGTGGTGGCATCAGTAGTTGGTCTATATTATCTGCACCTAAAGCAGCATACATTCTTCTATAAGCTTCGTAAGTTCCACCAGGACCATGGATCTCTGGATTAGATTGAACCAACTGCATCATTTCTTGCGCCATAACTATTCTTTGGCTGGTAGAAAATATGTCTGGATTACTTACTGGGAATATATCAACTCTGTCATCAAAGTCCTGTTGTTTAACCTGCATGTTGCCACCTGATACCGCATAAGGGTATACAGGAGGCAGACTATCTTTAAAAATAGTGGCTAATAATCTAAATTCTTTTTTCTGACCGTTATGTAATCTTTTATGGATAGCAGATAATACTTTGCTTGATTTTTCCATAAGCGCCAAAGTAGTTCCTACAGGAGCTTGAGAGTTACCTTCACCAATATTTGTATCTGCTATAGAAGCAAATCTTTGACCAGATTGTACTAATAAACCTAATAAATTAAGTAAAGTACCACTTGGTTCTTTAAATGGTAATGGTTGAATAGCATCTCTAAGCGATCCTGCTGGAGCATCAACATCTCTAAATTCACCTGGTTGTATTGGCTCGTCTTCATCTCTAATTCTAATACCTCTAGTTTTAAAACCAGCAGGTAAATTAGCTAGAGTACCAGCATCAATTAACTGTCTAACAATAGATGTAGAAGCTTTGGATAAACCACCAATCATGTGTGTTAAACCAAACCCATAAAAACCTAGTCCAGGAAGAAATTTAAAGTGAACAAAGTATTCAGTCTTTTTCTTCATTGGATCTTCTTCTTTGAAGTTTCTTCTGATAGCTAAAATATTTTCGCTGTTAGAGTCTATAGTTACAATATAAGGCAACTTAACCCCACTAGGCTCACCATCTTGACCCATATCTTCAAAACCTTCTAGGTCTAAATTGCAATGAACTTCATATAAAACAGATACTTCACCATCATCATAACTTGGCTCCATACCTTCTAACTTTTCTTTTTCTGATTGTATGTCTGAATTTAAAGTAACATTATCTCCAGACTCAACATCTACATTCTTATAAAAGCCAATAGCTTGTAATTTCCTTACATCATTTTCTGGCATCTTAACAACATGAGTAATTCGCGAACAGGTTTCTAAGTCAGTTGTATAGTAAGGAACAATTAAATCTTCTGGAGCTACAAATTTAGATACAGGTCTTCCTAGAGTTTCATCGTAGTAAACTTTTTTAAATGCAGAACCTGCAAGAGGTAGATAAAAAAGCATTTGGTCTAATTCTTCATCATACTCTTCCATAACGTGAAGAATCTGATAATTCATAAACTCTTTAACTCTTTGAGCTTGCTCTTCAATTAAACCATCATAAGCACCTATTACTTGGGTTTTAACAGGGCCTCCAGCTGGTAGTAATTCTTTATATGCTTGCGCTTGGAACTGAGTAACTGATTCTCCTAATAAAGGGTGAATAACACCACTAGCTCCTGCAAAAGGCTCAGACCTGTTATCGTCAAACTTCATACCTAAGTATTTAAGTCCATCGGTATAAGTTCTTTCCCAATCTTCTCTAGATGATTTGTCGCTTTCAATAGCTCCTACTAATTCTATATAGATAGTAGATAGCTCTTGAGGTGATATAACTTCTGCTAAATTTTCTGCAAAACCTACATTTGGCATCATAGGTTCTTCTGGGCCTAATATTGCAGAACCGTCTTCTTGCATTTGAATATTATCTTCGCCTTCGCCCATAGCATCTAAGACTTCAATAATTTCAGAGTCTAAAGCATCAGCGTCTTCTGTTGTTGTTGTATCTATTATTTCTTCTGAAAATTGTTTTTCAATTGCCATTTTTCTTTCCTATAATTTTAGGATACATAATTGCTCTATCAGCTTCTGCTTCCTTTACACTACTATAGCTTTTTATCTTACCTGATTCTATATATGGCATATATTTTTTAAGTAGCTCATCGTCATTTTTTATTTCCTTTCCTGTCTCTGGGTCAAATCTAGGCAACAAATAATGTTTATTTTTGGCTATACCAACTGATGTTATTTTCATAGTAACAGTTTCTTTTCCTTCCTTGCCTTCTTTGCCTGTAGATAAAACGTTGTTATGAAAATCTGAAAGAAATTTTTTATTAATACTATATCTATCTTCTTTTGCTTTATTCTCTACTGCCATATTAATAATACATCCTAAGAGGTCTTTGCCTTTCTTTGTCCTCGTAATCGTTTGCCAAAGAAACAAATCCACCTTCACGAAAACGCATTAGGGCTTGGGTCATAGTATCACATAAATCATCGTTAGCACCAAATGGAAATGACGCACATTCCTCTATCATATCCTCTGCAAAGGTCTTGTTAGGTGCATATACCATTCCTGATTCAAAGATAGGAGCAACCGAATGCATCCTAGAGTGTTTATCATGGCCTCTAGTTGGAGAATAATTAACAACGGGGATACCTATTCGCCGTAGTTCTTGAGTAAGCGGAGTTCCAGATGCTTTGGCTTCAATAAGAACCATATCGCATTCCCAATAAGTGTATTCACGCATAGCTATTTCTTTTAGCTCTGGAAAGTCCCAACGACCTTTTTGACAGTCTAATAATATTAAACAATCAGGAGCATCTTCTGAAGGTTTGAAAACACCCCAAGTCGATATAGCAGAAAAGTCAGCAGTTTGGTTTTTAGAAAAGGCAGTATCGTATGACTGCATAATATATTTAACAGGTGGTATGCTCTTATGAGTCCATCGCTTCCACCAGTCTCTTTTTATAATGGCTCCTTCTTCTGCTGTAGGATTTTGCATCCATTGAGCATTCCATTTGATTCCTGGAATGGAAGACTTAACTTTTAATAATTCGTCTTTAGGCCAGAACTCAGGCCATAAAGGATTGTCTGTTTCTGGAAAAATAGCAGGAAACTCTATCATCTCCCATTGGTCTGCAAGTGCTTCTTTTTGGGAGTCCAATAGTTTAGCTGTTAGATCTATAGAAGACCAACGAGTCATTACTAATACTATAGCTCCACCAGGCTGTAAACGCTGTCTAGGTCCAGAGGTATACCATTCCCAAGCAGACTCCAAAGCATTTGGGCTAAGAGCATCTTGCTCTGAATGAGGATCATCAATAATTAATAGATCCGCACCCCTACCAGTAACAGCACCACCCACACCAGCTGCGAAGTATTCTCCGCCCTTGTTGGTTTCCCAACGTCCAGCTGATTTGTTATCGGCTTGCAGTTTAACTTCTGGGAATACATCCTTGTATTCTTTTTGGTCCATCAAGTTTCTAACTTTACGACCAAATCGTACGGCTAGCTCCCCTGTATGGGTTGTTTGCATAATCTTCATCTTAGGTTTCTTACCCATAATAAATGATGGGAAGAAGGTAGATGCAAATTCTGACTTGGTATGACGAGGAGGCATGTTAACAATTAAACGCTTAATCTCTCCTGTTGCTACTTTGTTAAGTTTTTCTGCAAAAATCTTATGATGGCGACCACATATAAATTCTGGCCACATATGTTCCACGTAGGACAAAAAATCGTTTTGGCATTTATCTTGAGTTTCAAAGCCGTCCAACTTTTCTTTGAGCATTAGAGCTTCTTTCAGCTCTGTCTCAGTTAAATTTGAAAGATTCATTTAGATATTATGTTTTTTACGCAACTCTTCAAATAATTTTAGATTCATTCTTTGAGGTGGATTTATTGTATTAATTGCTTCAATAATTTCATCTTCTGTTTGAAACGGTAAGCTTCTTTCTAAATTACTTGCTTCTGTTTTATCTTTTGGTATTTTTGTTTTACGCAAAGACTGAGCATATCTAAACTTTTGTAAGATATCTTCCAACATAGGTAAAGTATATTTGACACCTTTTTTAACAAAAAAACCACCAGCCATAAAATTAGTAGGATCACTTGTTAAACTGTTAATACCACCGCTTACAGCATCTGCTATTTTTTTACCGCTAGGGTTCATCATTTGATACAAAGGACCGCCAAAAGCTTCTCTTTGTTCTTGAATATTTAGAGGTGCAATTATAGATTCAACATTTGGTAAATCTTCATTCATTTTTTAGAATGCTGTTTGTTGAAAAGGAATAGCTCTTACATTTTGAAAACGATTAAATCTGTCTCTGTCATTAGAATCTTTTGGAAATTGTCTTTCAAGCATATTTATAGGTTTAGGTTTTACTGGTCTAATACTATCTAAAGGAGGTCTTACTGGTCCACCTACTTGTATAGGCCTCGGTTGAGGTTTACCTATTTGTATAGGCATTGGTTGAGGCATCGGTCTATTAAACCCACCACCACCGCCTATACCACCATAACTAGGGGGTTGCTGTCTAAATCCACCTCCAAATCCTCCGCCAAATCCACCGCCATACATCGGAGGTCTTTGACCGTATCCGCCTCCCATACCAGGGAACATACCGCCTATACCACCGCCGAATCCAGGTCCAAAGGGACTCCCACCGCCAAACATTGGAGGCATTCTTCTGTATCCGCCACCGCCGTAGCCTCCGCCGAATTGAGGAGGTCCGCTAAAAGCACCTCCATACATTAATTGCGGTCTTGGGCCAAATGGATTGTTACCAAATCCAGGTTGTTGCATACCATATCCACCACCAAACTGAGGAGGTCTTTGCATACCAAAGCCACCGCCGCCGTATGGATTACCGTACATACCACCACCAAATTGAGGTTGCTGTCTAAAGCCTCCACCAAATCCAGGTTGCTGTCCGAATCCGCCTCGGCTACCGCCGTAAGGATTACCAAATCCGCCTCTATTACCAAAAGGATTAGGGAATGAGCCTATACCGCCTTGAGGGGGTCTTGGCATCATCATATTTCCTATTTGTTGAGGAGGTCTAGCTCTCATATCTTGCATGGGCGGATTATACGGAGTCTGCATAGAACCGTTTGTATACATTTGCCCACCAGGACCTTGAGTAATTGCTTGGGTAAAAAATCCCATTACATCATACCTTGCAGTTCTTGACCGATTTGATCAGGTGCTTCAGTTGACTGAGACTGTAAAACCATTTGCATTAGACTATCTATATCTTCATCGTCTAAGCCTTGTTCTTTTAAGAAAGCAACTAGATCATCTTCAGATATACCTTCAGCTAGTAATTGTTGAACTACAACAACAAGCTGTTGAATCATCGCCATTTCTTTTTCTGCGTTGCCAACTTCAGCCATAGCTTCTTCTTCGGACATAGCTATACCAGCAAGTTCGTCGCCTATAGCTTCTCCGCCGTTGGCAAACTCTACGCCTCTACCTTTTAAAATATCAGCTTGAGTAACTTGTCCGTCACCTGTTAGGTCTGGGAACTCTCCACCTCTTGACATACCTTGCACCTCTTCAGCTGTTTTTGTATTATACATTTTACCCATAAATTCAAATATTTCTTTGCCTTCCATTCTTGCTTGTTTAAATTCTTTTTCAAACATTTCTCTTATAGTTGGCTCATCTTGTTTCATCCTGCCTTTCATTGCGTTCATAGCATAGTTTTGAGCAGACATAGGATCTGTAAATGCTGAACCAACACCCCCTCTAATTGCTTCTATAATTCCTAAGCCTAAAGGCCCACCTTTTTTTACTTCGTCACCTTCAGCGTAATTACCTCTAACACCTTTTAGCATTTGCATCATTCTTTCTGCATAATTTGGATCATCTTGCATCATTCCTGAATTTTGAATCATATCCATATCCCTTATAGCAGAGTTTCTTATACCTTTTTGCTCTGATTTTATATCATCAATATTTCCAGATTCTAAAGATTTTCTTAAACGATAATTATATATACTAGGCATTGAAAGATTCATTCCCATTGGGTCCCCTTCTTCAGAAACAAATTTGCTTTGAATCTCAATCTTCATTTCTTCTAGCTTGCCAATTTGATCCGCAATCATTTGCGCTCTTTGATTATCTCCGCTTCTTACAGCGACTTCATAATCTTTCATCATATTTTTAATTTCTGATTCAATCGCGAACATTTGCCCTTCTGGGCTTCTATCTTGCATTCTTGGTTCGTTATCCATCATCATAATTTATTCCTTATCTTAAAAAAAACCTATCTCGTCCTATATCTTTTCCACCTATTCCGCCATAACTAATTGGATTTCTAGGTTTTGTTAAAACAGGAGCTTTTGGTAAAGGTTTAGGTTCTCCATATACAATTCTTTCTCCGCCTGCATCTCTAATTTTATCTTCTATAATCTTTACCATACCAGGATTTCTAGGATTTGCTATTGGTTCTGTTAAAGGAGGTCCACCAATATTAATTGGTAATCCATCCATATCACCTGGTCCAAAGACAGGACCATCATCTATAAATATTTGGTCATCTATTTTAGGAGGCAAGTAAGGTGGTGTTGGCGGTACAGGTGGTCTGCCATTATCTTTAGGTGGAGGAGGTGGAGGCGTATCTGCTGGAGGCTGTCCAGAGCCTTGCAAGGCAGCAATCTGCGCCTGTAAATCTGCAATCGTTTGATCTCTTTCGGTTAGCTGACCTTGATATTGAGAACTCTGTCCTGTCAACTCATCCAACTGCGCTTGATAATCATTTGCTTGGGCGTCAAGTGCTTGGGCTTGCGCCTCTGCAGATTCAGCTCTAATCGTATCTTGTTGGGCAATTGCCTGGTCCCTTTCGGCTATAGCAGAGTCCCTTGCTCCAGTTATATTATTTATTTCACCCTGTAAGCTATCTATTGTTCCTGTTAATTCTGCCTCTCTCTGGCCGAACTGTTCTTGTAAAGTATTTTGCTGTTGAGTAAATTGGTCTGTTAGAGTCACTTTTTGATTCTCTAGCTCTACCAATCTTTTTTCTGACTCCTCAGCTCTAATAACATCTTGCTGGGCAAGTGCTGCTTGTAGTTCTTGAGATGTCTGGGCTATCTGTTGGTCAAGCGTAGCAATCTGTTCAGCTGCAACCTGTTCTGCTGCGGCTACAGCATCTACGCCATTCGCCTCTGCCTCAGCTACAGATGCTTCTAATTGAGCAGTTAGCTCCGCCCTCTGAGCATCTAAGGCAGCAATTTGTTCTTCAATAGCTTGCTGACTCATTTCATCTTGTTGTAAGAAAGCAGCTTCTAATTGTTTGGTTAAATCACTCTTGGTATTGATTAAATCATCTATATTGCCTTGTAAGCTAGAAACTCTTTCGCCAAAGAATCTTTCAGTCTCGGCAAGCTTGGCGCCAAATGTTGCTCCAAGTGTCTCTACGTCTTCAAAAGGACGAGCGTTTGTTAAAACGGTTTCGTTCTGATCTGCAGAAAGAGGTGTAGGACTTGGAGCAAACGTATCAACTGTTGGAAGATTACTAGGGGCGTATCTGTCAACGTTGAAACTAAAATCTACTGGATCAAAAGATGGCCTTGCAATTGGTCCTCGCGCAGAAGAACCTGCCTGGGGCAAATTTAGGAATGAATAATCTGTATCAATTGCCATATCTTTTTTTCTCCTAGAAAAATTTTGCAGGCAAGTGTGAATCTTTTGGAGAAGAGTTTGAGCGAAGTGTCTCAAGCTTACCTGCAAAACCTTTGGGAAAATTATAACTGGAATAGGGTACCTTATACAAGTAAAAGTGGAATCCTAAAAAAATGGTATATTATTTAACTGTAATACTACCTATTTACCTTGTATAAAGTACCTAGTTTTTATATTGGGTGGTGGGGGATCCCGCTGTTTACCCGTTGGATCCTGCTTTTTCAACCCGTTAGAGTCCCTAATCTATATGATCTGACAGATCTATTGCTACTGGGTATAGCGTAGGAATGCGGGTTTCCAGGCGGTTATGCTGCACACCTATTGCCAAGAGTCCAGGGGATCCAAGGATATTATTCTCTTACTAAATAAATATTACCGGCAAAAAAAGGAGGCCTAAGCCTCCCTTAATCCCGATGCCCGACAATCTATATATAGTCCCTCCCAAACACTTTGCCAGTCTCTGACAGCCATCTAGGCGTTTCTACTGTATGATCGCAGGATTGACAGTTACCACCTTCCTCTGCCCCTAGTTCAGGATCAACAGCTAAAAAGCTTTCATAGTCTCCACATTGGGGGCAATCAATATAAGGGTTTTGATATTTTTTCATTTCTTACTCCTCCTCATATCCGTCAAACCAAACGCCAGCTTCTCGCGTGTCGTCTCTCTGACAATGGTCTTGGGCTTCTTCTAAGGTTAGGCCAGACCTGACCACCTTATGATGATCAGGATTATTATTATCAAAACAAAATCTTACTATCTTATACATCTAGAAATCCTCCTTTACTAATTGAACATCTAGCTTATAACCAGCTAGTAATTCAGTTAGACGATCATCTAGTTCTTGGATCTTATCTAGATCTAATTTAGCCTCTATATCTGCAACGATTTCGTTTATATCTAGATCTTCGACCTTGTCGGCCATATCGTCCCACTTATTAGCCTTGTATTCTAGATCATCAACTGATCCTATATAGTCCTCCAACTTGCTAGAAATTCCGTCTAGATCATAATGCATGTTTAGTTCATTTTCTACTAGATCAAATAAACCATTAGCGCCTCTTAGCTTGGTAAAGCCTAGCTGATCCAGTCCTAGCCATTTTAAAATTAAGTTCTTCATAATTTACACTCCGTAAATGCAGGGCTTAATTGCCCTGTTATAGATATTATAAGTCATATTAGACAGATAGTACACTAATTGTTGAGTGATCCCCTGTAGGATCTTGCAGTTGATCGCCCAGTTATAGATCTATTTTTTAAGGGCTATATCCTATAGGTTATATAGGTATTGTTTTGCCCCCTATAACCCATTATTTAATATGAAGCCCGAAGCCCGACAATATAAAGGGACTAACCCGACAACCCGACACCCGAAGAAATAGCCCGATATAGCCCGAAACCCGATATATTTTTTATACCAGACCGACAACCCCCCTAGATGCTATTAATTGATTATATGAATACTTATATAGAACATATACAACTATAGTTGTGTACAATTAGTACAATATAACTTATAATCTTATATACAGGGATAAACCCTGCAACATATAAAACGGAGAATATATATATGAGTAAAGTAATAATAAAAAATGTTCCATGTTATGGAAACATACAAGATGCTGATTGCATTTTAGTTTCTACTTGCGAAGATAGTTTTACTATTTCGCCTAGTAAGAACTGGACAGAAACAGTAAATGAACTATTAAAAGAAGATGACCATTTAACAGGCTGTGCGAAAAATGGTGAACTACAATTAGAGGTATCGTAGTGAGTATTTTAAAAAGTGAAATAGACTTGCAAGGCTCTAAGCCTAGATATTTAAGAACAACTAAAAACCTATATAGCCATATGGTCAATGGGCGTGAGTTGTTTTTTTCTTACCAAACTTTAGTAGCTATTGATGATTTAATTAGCGTTAACGATTGGAGCAATACAACTGCTAGGCATTTATATTGGATTAATCCAAACAAAGAAATAAGAGTTGATGATTTTGAAGAACAAGCAAGAAAGTTATTAAAAGATGATGATTTAATTTCTTGTGATGATCAGTTGCAAACTGTTAGCAACATTTCAAGAATCTTTGCTTTAATGTCTGAAAGTGAAACTGAAGAATCTATCAGAAAGAGCAACAACCAAAGAAAAAGATTTTACGAGACTATCAACGGCATTTCTTTTCCTAGTGATTGGGACAGCTTAGATACAGCAACCCAAAAAAGGCGTTTAGATATTTGCGATTATGTAAATACAGACAAAGCAAAAGAATATATAGAGGGGATGAAGTAATTTAGGATTTACTCCGTACACCTAAGCATGTGTATAAAATGCTTTTTACAGGAGACAACAACAATGACATATATAAGAATTTTTAGAACTAATATAGAGTTCGCTATGGAGGGCAACCCGACATACCCCGACATATTAAGACAAGCCCGACAACTTAAAGTAAGGCTACCCGACCAACCCATATTTCAAATGACTACAACCCCGAATCCCGACTACTGGGAACAATTTAACAAGGAGCAAGACTAATGGCAGTTAAAAAAATACCGACACTAAATGACTACTTAGAATATGTAGATGAACATATGACTAATGAGGACAACATGCAAGACAAAATGCAAGAGTGGACTTTACAAGAGTTTCAAATATATTTTGGACACGATACTAATAAGGAGCAAGACTAATGGATATAGAACATACAAAACTTGAAAGCATACATTGTGCATTACAAGAACTACAACAGGAGTTTAATATTCCTAATGACCATGAGCATTTAGAAAATGCTTTTAAATTTACAGAAGATTTAAGAGAGAAATATTTAAAGGAGCAAGACTAATGAATAAAGAATTTGAAAAAGAATTAGTAAAATTACTAAACAAATATTACGGCACTAATTGGGATTATGTTTGGGAGTTTGAGGGAGACACTATAGAAACTAAGTTATGGTTAGGAGAGGAGCAAGACTAATGACAGTTAAAGAATTAATAGGTTTACTAAATCAAATTGAAAACAAAGATTTACCTATAAGAGTATTAGAAGACAACCCTAACAATCCAGATTTTAATATCACTAACTATTGGCTAGGTGGTATTGAAGTAGCTGATACAGGCATGAGTGGTTATGAAAATAGTGGCGAAGTTATTTTAATAGGAAAAGAATAATGAGTATAAGCAAACAAATAGATAACAAAAGGTTTATATCTGATGTTTACGACAATCTTATGAAGAATACAAATCATAATCCAATAGACTTTTCTAAAATAGATGATGAATGTTCTATTGATGAAGAAAAGAATGAAATATATATAGGTAGATTTACCTTAATTTTAAAGGAGCAAGACTAATGAAGAAATACCAAGTAAAAGTTTATAACAAGGTAGATAACAGCTACCGAATTGCTATGGAGACTCCAGATCTTGATATGGCAGAAGACAAAATGGAGAGATTATCTAATCAAGGCCATTTAGTAAAAATCGATCTAAAACCTAATGAAACCCCCGACCATTTAAAAAATGTACCTAAGGATAAGTTAGACACTTTAGTAGAAATATTTAAACCAAGACTATAGGAGGTCAAGAATGAGCGAAGTAAAAGAATATGGAAACGGATATAACAGCAATAACTCTGTTGCTATTATATGGGCGATAGAAGATGTTAAAGACCAACTAGAAATACTAAACGAGGATATGCCCGAGAAGGTTGACCTAGAACTTACTGATGATGACTGTATGGACGTTCTACAAAGAGTTGTAGATAACCATGACGCTAATTATGGGGTAAGTTGGGAAAACCTATATCAAGGTATTCAATATTGTTTTGAAGATGAAATTAACGAACTACAGGAGGTAGCTAATGGATAACCCAAGAAGAATAGTATCAGCTACTATCTTAGTTGAATGGAGCGACAACCCTAAACCCGTTGTCTTAAATAATAATATGCCTAACGGATTAGCTAACGACTTTGACGATTGGTTAACAGAATGTGAAGACGAGGAGAACGCTAATGCCAATACCTAAACAAATGTTAAAAGAATGGTGCGAGACTTATGAAGAAGCTATTGAAACTTTAGATTACTTAGCCAATAGAAGTGTTGAAACAGCTAAAGAAGAAATAAAAGAAAGTCTTGAAGATTTCTTTATTGATAACGGTTTAATGAGTGAAGACGAATTTAGAAAGGAGGTAGCTAATGATTGAGGTACTCCTATGGATATTGATAGGCTACCTAGCAATAGGTAGTATTCTTGGTTTAGCTTATGTCTACTACAAGGGATATCTGGATTAAATCCCGACACCCTGACTATTTAGATCCCGACTCTTTGTTTTCTAAAATATTAGATCCCGACGAGTTCTCTATAGCTTTAGTCCCGATCAATTGCTTCAACCTTCTCTCTACCTCGTCCCGACTCATCTGGTCAATCTTTCCATGCAATACTTCCCGACGATCTACGATTAGACCCCCGACCTTCAAAAGTAATCCTTGTGCCTGTATAGCAGCAGAGTAGGATCCCGACTCTAATGCTAAGTCCCGAATAGTATATAAATCTTCTACAGCCTTATCATGCGTAAGCTCAAACTTCTTCTTAGCTTCCGACATCAATCGTTCATACTCCCGTCTAACATGCGCATACTTATTACCCTCATGCATATATCTGCCGATAACAATAGGATTCTTATATCCTGCTTTCTTGGCCGCTTCAGCCCATGTGAGTTGTGGATCGTTGACTGCATTCCAGACTAATAACCTTTGACGTTTAGTTAAATGTTTTTCATCGTGATTCATATACTCAATAGGCATATCTTCTATACCTTCTTCAAGAGTAGCTTCAACCTTAACTGTCTTTCTTATGTTGTGATTTCTTCGCATCTATTAATCTTGCTCCTGGATATTTCTTTACAAATCTTACTATATCCTCTTGTTCTAGTAAATCGACTACAAATTGGGGCAATTTATCCCTCAATTCCTTCTTCAATCTTGTTTGTACTTTTGTCATACTCATTCCACTTTTGTCATACTTTTGTCAGAAAATCCTGACAAAACTAAAAACCCTGCAACAATAGGCTCTACAAGGTAATAAATATATATAAATAAGAGTATATATATAGTTTTGTCATATATTATTATACTCCCCCTTTCATATTACTCATACCGC
>VMHT01066248.1_pt1 | contig 16257 bp, 14 predicted proteins | sample 4693611 | NCBI WGS metagenome assembly VMHT01 (sample SAMN12280063, study PRJNA550983) | marine metagenome | isolation source: seawater sampled from same location over 5 years 0.02-0.2 micron viral filtrate | place: USA: collected off the coast of southern California halfway between the port... ... | reverse complement strand
TTATAAAGCAGTTAAATATGAAAAGATAGTTCCATTATTGATTGAATCAATTAAAGAATTAAAGGCTGAAATAGAAGAATTAAAAAAATCTAAATAATGGCATTACCTAGCTCTGGACAAATGGCAATGACTGCAGTTGCAACTGAATTTAGTGTATCTTCAACTAATATTTCTTTATCAAACTTAGGCACCAAACTTTCAGAACCTATCACAGCGGGTAATGAAGTAGAACTAGCAACTGATTTTTATGGTCAAAGTGCTGTAACACTTACATCTTTTACTGCTATTTTAGATTCTGAAGGAGATACATTTGGGAGTAGCGAAGCTGCATGTAACGCTGAAGAAACAACACAATACACATATTATCATGATGGCTCAGGAACATTTCCATCAGAAAATGATAATGTTTATACAAATAGTGGAGGCACAACTAGTGCAGCAGATGGATATATTAAATGGTCTCCAGGAAGAGGCTTTCAATATACTAATATAGAATCTGGAGAAGCTGGATTGCCAGGCATTTGTTAATGAATAATTTAAATAAACACACAGAATATTTAAATAGTAAAGATAAGCACACAGAATACTTAAATAACAAAGTTTATTTTACAAAAGATAACAGACTGTTAACTCCTAATGCCCAATCAGTTATGATGGGTTGGGAAGACCCTATTATGAAAGATGCTGCGGCCTTAATATGTAAAGGGGGAGGAAAAATCCTTAATGTAGGGTTTGGATTAGGCCTCATAGATACCTACATTCAATCTTATAATATAGATGAACATTGGATTATAGAAGCACATCCTGATGTACAAAATAAAATTAAAAAGGATGGGTGGGATAAAAAATCTAATGTTACATGCTTATTTGATAAATGGCAAAATGTTTATGATAAATTACCTAGATTTGATGGCATTTATTTTGACACTTGGAAAGAATCATTAGATTTATTTCATGAAATAGTACCTAATATATTAAACCCCGGAGGAAAATATACATATTGGTCCCCAAATGATTTAAATGTACATTCTGTATTTAAATCTAAAAAATATAAAATACAAGAATACATAACAAAATTAAACCACATTCCAGATAACCAAAAATATTATAATAAATTAAATAAAAATTTTCCTCATAAATTAATAACAAAATTAATTTAAAAATAATTTGGATTACGTTTAAAAAAATTTTATTTTTATATTACATAATTTTAAACAAATAATTAATATTTATAAACATGACAAAAGAGAATGAAACTCAAGTTTTAACAAAAGAAGAATTAGAAAATTTAACTTCGTTACAACAACAACAAAACGATTTAATTTTTGGATTAGGTCAAGTAGAATACCAATTAGGATTTCTTACACAACGAAAAACATTAATAAAAAAAGAACTAGAAGCTTTTGAAAATAAACAAACTGAAATTGCCCAAGAAATAGAAAAAAAATATGGGCAAGGAACAGTAAACTTAGAAAATGGCGAAATAATTAAAACTTAATCGCATTTTTAAAAGCTTTTGCAGTATTTATAAACAAAATTAATTCATAAAACATGGCAGAAGTATTAATATCCCCTGGTGTATTAGCAAGAGAAAATGACCAATCTTGTTTACAGGCTCAACCTATACAAGCAGGAGCAGCTATAGTAGGCCCAACAGCAAAAGGTCCTGTTGGCATACCAACATTAGTTACTACCTATAGTGACTATCAAAATAAATTTGGTGCTGTTGTAGAAAGTGGAAGTGCAGAATACACATATTTAACATCAATCTCAGCATACAACTATTTTCAACAAGGAGGAGATTCATTATTAGTAACTAGAGTAGCTAGTGGTTCTTATACATCAGCAACTAGCACAGCAATTTCTAACTCATTAAGCACAAATGCTTTTACTTTAAAAACTATTTCTGAAGGAATAGAACAAAATAGTAGTGGGTCTACAGGAACAAATGGAACTCTAAATAATGGTACTAAAGAAAATGTAAGATGGGAAATAGTTCAACCAAACATAGCTACAGGAACATTTAGTTTATTAGTTAGACAGGGTAATGATAGACAAAATAATAAATCAGTTTTAGAAACTTGGGCTAATTTATCTTTAGATCCAAATTCTAATGATTATATTGAAAAAGTAATAGGAAATTCAAAACAAGTTGTTGATAGTGATGGTACTGAATTTTATGTTAAAAATGAAGGAGAATATCTTAATAGAAGTAGATATGTTTATATAGACTCAGTCTCAACTCCTACTTTAAATTATTTTGATAATGCTGGAAATGCAAAGACACAATACACAGCTTCTATTCCATTAGCAAGTTCAGGGTCATTTAAAGATGCAACAGGTACAGCTTTTACTTCAGCTAGTAGTCCAGCTAATTTTTATGATAGTATTAATAATACAAATTCACAAGGATTTGACTCAGCTGCTTTAGGAGATACTTCAACCCCTGGAACATATGGTGTAGCATTTAATTTATTAGCTAATCAAGACGATTATCAATTTAATTTAATTACAGCCCCAGGATTAATTAAGGGGAATTCAAATGCATCTAGTGAATTAACTATAATGGTTAATAATGCTCAATCTAGAGGAGATAATTTAGCTATATTGGATTTAGTTAATTGGAATACAGGAATTTCAACAGTAGTAGCAGGAGCATCAGCAATTGATTCTTCATATGCAGCTACATATTGGCCATGGTTACAAACTATTGACCCAGATTTAAATAAAACTGTTTGGGTACCAGCATCAACAATGATACCAGGAGTATATGCATTTAATGATAGAGCAGGTGAAGCATGGTTTGCACCCGCTGGATTAAGTAGAGGTGGATTATCAACTGTATTAAGAGCTGAAAGAAAATTAACTAATGGAAACAGAAATACTTTATATACTGATAATGTAAACCCAATAGCTACATTCCCAAACACAGGAGTAGTAGTATTTGGACAAAAAACATTACAAAAAGCTGCTTCAGCACTTGATAGAGTAAATGTTAGAAGATTATTAATTGCACTTAAAGGATTTATTACTCAAATAGCCGATAATTTAGTATTTGAACAAAATACAGCCGCTACAAGAAATAACTTTTTAACGCAAGTTAACCCATACTTATCAAGTGTACAACAAAGACAAGGTTTATATGCTTTTAAAGTAGTAATGGATGATAGTAATAATACACCAGATGTAATAGATAGAAATCAGTTAGTAGGTCAAATTTATATTCAACCAACTAAAACAGCTGAATTTATTTATCTAGATTTTAATATATTACCAACTGGGGTTACTTTCCCATCATAAAAACCAAAGAATTAGATATTTATAATTGAAAATAAACAATAAAAAATGGCAGTATTAGATCCCAATGAAATATTTTTCACCGCGTTTGAACCTAAACAAGCAAATAGATTCATCCTTTACATGGATGGTATTCCAAGCTTTATCATTAAAGGAGTAAGTGCAGTATCACTAACACAAGGTGAAGTAATATTAAATCACATTAATATCCTTAGAAAAGTAAAGGGTAAATCAGTATGGAATGATGTTACAATGACATTATTTGATCCAATTACACCTTCAGGTGCTCAAGCAGTAATGGAGTGGGTAAGATTAGGACATGAATCAGTAACAGGTAGAGATGGTTATTCTGATTTCTATAAAAAAGATTTAACTATTAATGTTTTAGGACCAGTAGGTGATATAGTTTCAGAATGGATATTAAAAGGTGCCTTTATCAAAGAATCAACATTTGGAGATTACAATTGGGATACTGAAAATGAAGCAAAACAAATTGAATGTACTCTAGGAATAGATTACGCTATATTAAATTTCTAATACAAAATAAATATTTTATTGAAGGGAGTTTGGCTATGTCAAACTCCTTTTTTATATTGATATTTATAATAAATTAAGTTATTAACAAATAAAAGATATGTCAGAATTTAAATTCCCGTCAGAAACCATAGACTTACCATCAAAAGGATTAGTATATCCTGAAGGTCATCCTTTATCAGAAGGAAAAATAGAAATAAAATATATGACCGCTAAGGAAGAAGATATTTTAACAAATCAGGCTTACATTGAAAAAGGAACTGTTTTAGATAAGTTAGTAGAATCTTTAATAGTAAATAAAGATATAAATCAAAAAGATCTTATTATAGGAGATAAAAACGCTGTTTTAGTTGCATCTAGAATATTAGGGTATGGTAAAAATTATACTTTTACTTTAGGAGGTAAGGAACATACTGTAGATTTAACAGAAGTAGAAAATAGAGTTATTGATGAATCTGAATACACCAAAGGAAAAAATTCATTTTCATTTAAATTACCTAATAGTGGTAATGAAATCACTTATAAAATTTTAAATGGTCATGATGAAACTAAAATAAATCAAGAATTAAGAGGAATTAAAAAAATTAATAAAGACGCATCACCAGAACTATCAACTAGATTAAAACATTTAATCACATCTGTTAATGAAGAAACAGAAAATAAAAAAATTAGAGAATTTGTTGATAATTATTTATTAGCTATGGATTCAAGAGCACTAAGAGAACATATAAAAAATACCCAACCAGATGTAGATTTAACTTTTGATTTAGATGGTGAAGAGGAGGTCACAGTCCCAATAGGGATAACGTTTTTTTGGCCTGACGCTTGAAATAGCTCCCCAACTTAGATTAAATTTATTTAAACAAATCCATGAAATTGTATTCCATGGTAAAGGTGGATATAGCTGGCATGATATTTATAATATGCCTTTATGGTTAAGAAAATTTACCTTTAAAGAAATTTCTGATTTTTATGAAAAAGAAAGAAAAGAATATGAAAAATCCCAAGGTAAAGGATCTTCTACAGTAGTAGATACTGATGGTAAGGTTAATACTTCTAACATGCCCCAATTTTCAAAAGGATCAAAGCCTAGAACATCATATAAGTAATTCTATTTTTTAGTATTTATAATAAACATCCCTAAATGGCTCTAGAAGACGATATTAAAAATATAAAAAAACTCAATGAAGAGATTGAGACTTTATCTAAAAAGTTAAGAGAGCCAACGAAAATATTTGAAGAAGGTGAAATAAATCAAGCTAAATTATATATTAATTCATTAAGAAATGAACTTCTAAAAGTAGATAGTGATTTAAGTTATATAGCTGATTCTTTTAGGAGAAGTGTTGAAGAACTTTCTAAACAAAATACGTTTTTAAATCAAGGAAAAAAAGCACTAAGAGGAATATCTGATATTTCCTCACAACTATTAAGAATTAAATATGGTGAGGTTGATGCTAGCTCTCAAGATATATCTAAACTGTTACAAAAATCTGTTATAAAAGAAGATGAATTACGCCAATCAATCCTTTTATTAGAAACAGCAGAAAAACAAACTGATGAAACTAAAGCTCAAATAGTAGAACTCCAGAAATCACTAAAAGCAATGACTGCTTTTAAAAGTGGAGCAGAAGATGTACTAGCTATTCAAAAATCAATAGAAAAAAATGCAGGTGTAATGATATTTTCAGGACTTGAAGATCTTACTAATGCAATCCCAGGCCTTAGAAAATTTACGGGGGCATTTACAGAAGCTTCTAAAGCAGCAAAAGAAGCTGCTCGAGCAAATATATTAGATGCAGAAGCTATAAAAGAACAAAATAAATCCACCCAAAGAGAATATGAAAAAAAAGTAGCCCAAAGAAAATCAGATGAAGATTCCCTAAAATCCGGAAAAGGTTTAACTAAAGAAGTTATAAAAAGATTAGGATTAGAAAAACAATTAGTAGGAATAAATAAAAAAGGACAATCTATATCTCTAGCAGGAAATGCAGCATCTGCTAAAGCCTCAGCTTTATCAAGAAAAAATTTATTAAAACCCATTTCACCACCTAAAGTCCCTATACCTAAAAAATTACCTAGTAAAATGTCTAAAATATTTAGTCCTTTACTAGCTGGATTTAAAGCTCTAGGTCCTATGATTTTAAAATCTTTAGGTCCTATAGGACTTCTTATTAGTTTAATATCTAATCTAGTAAGTGCAATAATAGCATCCGATAAAGCAACTGGAGAATTAGCAAGAAATCTAAATATTTCATATAAAAGTGCAGTAAGAGTTAGAGAAGAATTTTTTCGAATTGCTACCGCAGCAGGAGATAATTATGTTCTTACAGAAGGAATTCAAAAATCAAATGAAGCCATAACTAAACAACTAGGAATCCAACAAAAAATAATGGATAGTGGTCTTTTGGTTTCAATGGCAAAACTACGAGAAAGAGCAGGTTTTACTAACGATGAATTATTAGGTGCAGTTAACCTTCAACTTTCATCTAAAAAAACATTAGATGAAATAACCACTGAAATTTTAGGACAAACAAAATTAACATCTTTTCAAAACAACGTTAATATTGATCAAAAAGAAGTTCTTAGAGATATATCAAAAATTTCTAAAGCTACTACTTTATCTTTAGGAAAAAACCCATCAGCTTTAGCTGACGCTGTTACTCAAGCTAGAGCTTTAGGTATGACTTTATCCCAAATAGAATCAATTTCAGAAAATTTATTAAATTTTGAATCATCATTAACAAATGAATTAAAAGCTGAGTTACTTTTAGGAAGAAATATTAATTTAGAAAGAGCTAGATTATTTGCTATTAATAATAACATAGCAGGAGTAGCCAAAGAAATTTCATCCCAAATAGGAAATTCAGCTGATTTTGCTAAAATGAATGTCCTACAACAAAAAGCACTAGCTGAAGCTGTAGGAATGAATAGGGAAGAATTAGCAAAAACTTTATTTGTTCAAGAAAATATAACAGCTACTACAGATGATGAAATTATTAAACAAAAATTTCTATTAAAACAATTAACAGATAAATATGGTATAGAAGAAGCTAGAAGAAGAGTTGGGGAAGAATCTTTAGATACACTAATGAATCAAGTATCCGTAACAGATGATTTTAATGCTATGTTAAATAAACTTAAAGAAATTTTTGTAGGAATAGCACCAACAATTCTTTACCTTGCGAAAGAACTTGCTTCCGTTTTAGAAAGTGTTGGAAAATTTATGTCATTTTTTAGTGGAACCCCTATTTTAGATAAACCTAGAGGAGATGATTTTTCTGTTAACCCTAATATCACTGATTTTGACCAAGCAGTAGATTCAATCCCAACTCCAAATTTTATGGTTAATCCACAGGCAGCTTTAGGGGGTGCATTAGCAAAAGGTTTAATTAAAGCTTTTAATCAACCTACTAACACTAATAATTCATTAGAAAATGAAAGAAATAGAGCCCAACAAGAACAATTTAGAAAACAAAACCAACAGATGCAGGAATTAATAAATGCTACAGTAGAAAATAGACCTCCTGTAGATGTATTTGGTGGACTCTATGGAGATTAGATATTTATAATAAACAATTAAAATTAAAAATTATGTCACACACACCCGGCTTATTAAGCAAACTTCAAGATTCTGGTATAGGACATGGATCTCAACTTTCTGTAGGAAATGGAGCAACCCCATCTATCAATAAATTAGTAGCAGGACCAGGAAATGGTAAACCAAGTTCAACATTACATTCTAATGGAGATATTGAAGGTAGCTATTCATTAAATGGAACAACCCAACCACAAGTAAAACCTGCATATGCCTCTTATAATGATGGTCAAAATAACCCATTACCACCCCCTTCAGTATTAGATTTAAATGGTATAAACCCTTTAGGTTCTTTAAATACAGTAACACCAATGAATAATTCATTTGTTAATGGAACTTATAAAAATAGTGTTCCTTCAGAAGGACTAGGTAACTTTTAGTAAATGTTAACTACTCTTCAAACTAACTTAAAATCCTTAGGTTTTGGTAAAGATAGACCCCAGGAAGGTAGTAGTAATCAACCTTATATAACTACACCAATCCCAGGGAATAATGATCCATTACCTGAAAATTCTTTAGATAATGAGGATTTTTTATTAAGGGGAGGGATAAACGCTCCTGCAGATACATTTGAAGACGTTGAAAGATTATTTAGATATTTTAAAGATTTAGAATCTCCTAGAGGAGCTCTATTCACAGCAAAGCAAAATTTATTATCAAAAATATCAATTAGAACCCAAGCAAGTGGTATTGGTGTAAATGATGGAGTTTATACTCCTTTAAATACATTAGCACAAGCAGGAATGATAACTTTTGGGGGCCATATACCTAAACAAGGAATAATTCCAATTGCGGGTGCTGCTACATACTCAGACCAGTTTATAACACCAACATCAGTTAAATCATTTGAAAATATCCCCACCCCAGATGTAGAAGCTGAAATTGATGTAATTGGGGAAGAAGGAGGTAAAGGTAATAGATTAGTACAATTAACTCAAATTAAAATAGATAATTCTTTAGAATTTAAAAAAAAATTTAAAAGAAAAAATCAAATAGCTAGATTTGATTGGAATATACTTAGTTATGCTGGAGGACCTAGCTCAGCTTTAGGAATAGGGAAAACAAGTATTAGATTTGCAACTGACCCACAACAAGCACCTTTAAGAACAGGGGTAAATAATTCTAAAAAAATAAGAATTGGATCTAAAGAAGTTTCCATATCAGCTAATAAATTTCAACCTATACCAGAAGATACAAATCAGAGAATTATTGAATTGCCTATAGGAGCTTCTAGTGATTATAATAAAATTACTAGTAATCCTAATAATGTTATTGATACAACTAAAATAATTGCAAACTCAACAGAAGGATACTATAATTCTTTTGAAACCTCAGTTTATCAATCAGGCTCACTATTACTTTCAAATACTAACCCTAGTTTATCTACTGGATCTAAAGAAAACCCAATTGCAGATTTTATTTCTCCTTTAGGAGTAAGTACTAAATATATAAAACTTGTAGGAGGACAATTTTTAGAAAATAAAGAATTGGGGAATATATTTGTTTTTACTAAAGATAAGAAAGAACTTGTAACTATTTCAAAATCTAATAATAAAGTTTGGAGTCCTCAACATTTTCAACCATCAGTATATAACTTAAACTCCTTAGAAAATAATAAAAGAATTAAAGACCAAGATACATTAGTTTTAACTCAAGAACAAATTTCATCCCAATTTTCTAATGAAAAACCTAATAAATTTAATCCTGGTTCTAAAATTCAAGATTTTAGAAAAACTCTTATAAAAGATAACCAAATTAAATCATCTTCAACATTAAGTATCTCCCCAGATTATGAACAGTCTCAAAACAAAGCAGTAGAAGGCCCCTTAGATTCTAGAATTAATTATGCTTCACCAGGTCAAAAAGGAAATATTATTAGTTATACAAATGGAAAAAGAGATAATAATGGGAAAATTATTATTACAGATAGAATAAACGCCTTACCCTTATATAGATCCTCAAATGTAGCTGCAACCCAAGAAGGGGATGCAGGGGGTACTAAATATGATTTAGTTAAATTTAGAATAGCTTCTATAGATACTAATAACCCTTCTAAAAAAGTATACACTCATTTTAGAGCCTATATAGATTCTTTTAGTGATCAATATAATGGTTCTTGGACTTCTCAAAAATATATGGGAAGAGGAGAAATGTTTTACAAATACGATAATTTTAAAAGAGATATAAATATGTCTTTTACTGTAGCAGCCCAATCCAAACCAGAAATAATGGTTATGTATAGAAAATTAAATTATCTTGCTTCTAATTTAGCCCCTGAATACACTTCAGCAGGTTATATGGCTGGGTCTTTAATACAACTAACAATGGGAGGATGGTGTTATGAATTACCAGGGTTTATATCTTCATTAACTTTAGATATACCACAAGAATCACCATGGGAAATAGGTATAAATGATATAGGAAAATTTGATAATACAGTTAAAGAAATGCCACATATTATTAAAGTTAGCGGGCTTACCTTCACTCCTATTCATACATTCAGACCTGCTAAAATGGATTTAACAAAAGCAATGAAAAAACCTGATCCAAATTTAAGAGATGAAAATGAATATGGAAATGAAAGATATATAGCATTAAAAGCAGTTAACAATAATTACGATAATAAAGTAAATTGGTATGCTAAATAAATTAAATTAATGAAACGTTATAGTCCTATATCAACAAAAAAAACATCTAAAGGGGTTCAAATATATCGCACAGTACGATATCCATCGATTCCACGATCTTTTAGTGATGTTTATGTATATACAACTATTGGAGATAGGTATGATACTTTAGCTTTAGAATATTATGGTGATTCTAGTTTATGGTGGATAATATCAATAGCTAATAATACAAAACAAGATTCTTTAACTCCTCCTTTAGGTCAACAAATAAGAATTCCATCAAACCCATCACCTATTATAGCTGAATATGAAATTTTAAATGAAAAATAAGTTATGTCTAACATTACAGGAGAACCTTTTAAAGATTATTTAAAAAAGCAAATTGATTTAAGACAAAAAATTCATGGAAAAGGAGTTGATGGTAATAGAACAACAAAAGAAATAATTTATCTAAATTCAAGAACATCCTGGGTCAAACTAGCTTCTAGTACTAGCATTGATCAAACAAGGTTAAATTTTATCCCAGAATTAAAGGGTTCGGGTTTAACCGGTACATCTCTAGCTCAACAATATATTTTATTTAATGGTACTAGTGAGTTAAATACTAATGAATCTGAAACAACAAACCCGGGAACATCTAATAAAACAACTATAGCTAATCTTAATGCTGAAGGAATAAAGGAAGGATCAACTTCTTATTATGGTAAAAATCATAAAGGAGCAAGCTCAACATATTCTTTTAGTAGTAAATATGCTTCTCCAAGAGCAGGTATATTAGGTAATTCTTTTAACCCTGCATATGGAATGACAGGTAATACTGATTTTGGTTTAGTACCTATGCCTGGAATAGAATCCGTTGATATTAAAAGTATGGAAATGGGATCTATTACAAGAGCTTCTATTGTTTTAAAAGCCCACAATAGACTTCAATTTGATATAATTGATATGTTATATTTAAGATTAGGTTATACTATTATGTTAGAATGGGGAGACTCTCATTATTTAGATAACAATAATCAAGATAGTCCTGTTACTCCTATGGGAAATACTTTAATAGAAAGTTTTTGGTTTAAACAGTTAAAATCTACAACAAACACTTTTAAAATATTAGAAAAAATTGAAGAAACTAGAAAAAAATATTCATCTAGTTATGATGGTTTATTTGGGAGAATAAATAATTTTAATTGGGTGTTTAATCCTGATGGTTCTTATACTATTACATTAGATATTTTAAGTATGGGTGATGTTGTAGAATCTTTAAAAGCTAACACAGCAGTATACAAATATTATAATAAGGAAGAAAAAGAAGAAAATCCTAATATAATAACAGCTAATAAATATACTAGTGTAATAGGATATATTTTTCACCAAATTTATTCTACATATGAGTATATTACAGAACAAGTAAAAGACGATGATGATAATAGTAATCCTAAACTAATAATACAATCTTTTGTAAAAGAAAAGTTGGGGGGTACAAAACTTACTATAACACCATCAGAAGGAAAGATAGTTGAAGAAATAGGTGTTACTATCCCTTATGAAAATATATTAGAAGCTAAATTATATCCCCAATATGATATAACTGATGAATCTAATAACCCTGGTACTATAAAATGGAATAAAATAAAATCTCCAAATACTACAGCCACTACTCTAGTACCTCCTGTAGATTACATAAAAATGAATTTCCAACCACCAGAATCTTCATTTTTTATAAGGTTTGGGGCTTTAATGAATATTATTGAAACTTTAATTTTCCCCTATTATAATGAAGATACTAATAATCCTGCTATAAAAATAAATAATGAGGTAAATTCAAATTTAATGTATTTTATTCCTAATATGGTGTCTATTAACCCTATGGTATGTTTAATAAGCAATCCTAAATTTAGAAGAATTGACCCAACGGGAACGTCATATCAATATGATGAAAATATTATGCCTGAATTAGAACCTTTTACGTATACTAATGAAAAGAATACATATGGAAGGATAATGAATATTTATGTAAGCTTTGATTTTGTTTTAAAATTATTAGGTCAAATGGACAAAAAAGGAGATGTTTACCTAATGGGGTTTTTAAGAAACTTATGTGCTGGAATAAATAGTGCATTAGGAGGTATTAACAATTTATCTCCTAAAATAGACCCAGAAACAAATATTTTAACAATTTTTGATGAAACCTCTGTTCCTGGAAAAAATAATTTACCTGATGATATATTTAAAAAATCCTCTTTAAAACCTAATGAAGGAAAGTTTAATCTTTATGGTTATAGTAATGGAAGTATTACTCCTAAAAATTCCTCAAATTTTATTCATAACGTAGGAATCAAAACTGGAATAACTCCAGAATATGCAACTATGATATCAATAGGTGCTACAGCAGCTGGAGAAGTAGTAGGGGAAAATTCCACAGCTTTTTCAAAATGGAATACAGGAATTACAGATAGATTTAATATTGATGTTCTTACTTCTAGAGAAATAGATGAATTACTTGATAAAGAAAATGATAAAGCAAAAAAATACAAGGCAATTAAATTAAATTATTACAATACAATTGCTTTTAAACCTAATGGGGAAAATTTATCTTTCTTAGGTTTATCAAAAGAAACTCCTGATTTTCCTGGTTTTTTTAGCCCTAATGTTCTTTTACCTATAGCTGCAGCAATCTCTCCAGTAGTAAGCCCAGGGACAAATTTACTCATAGCAGGAGCAATATCTTTATATAAAAAACAAAACCCACCTTCAGATGAAATTCAAAAACCTTATGTTTTAAGGCCTGAGTTAATTAATGATAATCTTAAAAAATATCAAGCTTATTATAAATTAATTCATAATGAAGCATATAAAAAATACAAAAAACCATCAGGAGATATAGGTTTTATGCCTTTTAGACTTCAATTAGATATGGATGGAATTTCAGGATTAAGAATATATAATAAAATTGATATTGATTCTAAATTTTTACCTTCTAATTACCCAGAAACTTTACAATTTTTAGTTACTAACATAACTCATACTTTAAGAAATAATAAATGGGTAACTTCTATAGATAGTATAGCTACGATAGAAAACACTGTTACAACTGAAGAATTACAAAAATTAACAGATCTCCCAAAACTTCAAAATAATTTTTATGTTCCTTTAGATTATAAAAATGGTACTTTAATTAACCCAGGAAGCCTTTTTAAATCAACTTCAACACAAGGTACTAATGCTAATAATTTAAGAAATACTTTAAAGTCTTTGGGATATATAGAAAAAGGGGTTGAAATAGATAATGGAGGAGATATTACATTTGAAGCTGAAAGAATGGCTAGTTCTGTATTTACTAAAATAAAACAAGAATTACCATTTCTCCAAGTTAGAGTAACTGGAGGAAACGATTATTACCATCAGCAGTTAACATATGTTTCTCGTCATGCAAGTGGGAGAGGAATAGATTTTACAATATCCCCAGCAACAGAAGCTAATTTAGATAGTGTAGTTGATATATTAAAATCATTTGCTAAGGGGGAAAATGGTAATTTTAGATATATAGACGAATATAGACATTTAACAAAAGCAGGAACCGCAGATCATTTTCATATTTCTTGGGGACAAGGTACAGAAGCCTCAAAAGAATTACAAGATGCAATAGATACTGCCCCAATTGCTTACACAGTTGATGGTATTAACAATCAAAACCCTCCAAACGGTAATGAAAGAGAAGAGATTTTTAAAAATAAACAACAAGAAATTAAAAATATTAACAGAGAAATTAAACAATTAGGAGGAAATGTACAATTTAACCCCAACCCAGGAGGATCTTATAATGATATTAACCCTGAATTGTCTGAAGCAAGGTCATATTTAAGGTATTTAAAAGATAAAAATTCAAATACTTATAATCCTACAATTAGATTAAACTCAAACCAATTATAATGGCTCAATATTATCCTAAATCTCAAATATTACCTAATTTATACACTAATGGGGGAGAATTTGTACTTTCAACAACTTTTGAAAATTATAAAGGAAACTATTATTCTACTTCTGATGGAGCTAATTACACTGGAAATAACCCACAAGAAGAAGAATCAATATTATTAATCCCTAAAGAAAAAAATGTTAGTACTATCCAAACAGACGCAGATTCCCCTTCATCTAATTTAATAGTATCATCTACTTTAATAAACCCTAACACGGATATAGGAGATAATAATTATAAAGTAATTGAAGAATATATGGCAATTTCCCCAAGTAATCTAAATATCCCTAGATCACTACCTCAACCTACTATACCCCAACCCACTTCAAAAGATTATAAAAATCAAGAATTTCAAAGATATTTTTGTAAAAGAAATGATGAATCTATCTTTATTGAAATTAATTCCCAAACATTTATAGATTTACAATCTAAATCACCAAATATATCTTATGAATTATTTACTCCTATTCAAATTCCATGGACTTTAACAGGTAATTCTGAAGATCAAGTATATGAAATTAATAAAAAAGTAGTACTAACTACAGAAAGAGTTAAAAACCTATATGGCTTTAGTTTATTTTTTCAAACTAATTATTCAAAATATTATGTAGGTTCAAATACTTCTTTAAAAAATATTTTAACTTATACTAATGGTGGAGAATTTTTACTTCCTAATAGAACAAATTATATTGGGTATTATCATCAAATGGAAAACGGAAACTATATGACTGGAAAATTCCATGGGGAACAAAATGATATTTTATTAATCCCATTAAATAAAAATTTAATTAAAACTAATCCTAATTTAAATCCTTCACAAACCTCTACCCCAGTATTATCAACACCACCCCCAATATCACAACCAAGTAGTAGAGGAGGATCCTCAGGTGGAGGTGGATATTAAAAATATCTTTCGTATATTTGATTAATTGTTTTGGCTAATTGAAAATACTGACCAATTAAAAGGTTTTTATAATAAAGGTTACAAAGAAGCTTACATAGAAGTTATACCATATTCCTATAAAATGCATCCTGTAACTAATAAAATATCTTTAGTATATGTACATCCCTTAGGTGCACATAAGGGCTATATTATATCAATAAACCATAGCGAATCTATGCCATTAAACAGCGAGTATATCGCTGAATTAATTGGTAGTTATAGTACATTATACGTTTGGGGTAAGAAGGAATTTTTACATTATTTTGTGCATAGGAATATTATAGATGTTTCTTTAGCTTCCCCAGAATATGAAATGGAAACTACAACAGCCCACCAAATATTATCACAAAGAGCTAAAAATAAGTTGGATATTAACAGAATAATTCCTATCGTTAAACATTACGAAACGTGTGAAAAAAATTATAATAATTTAAAACAACATTTTAATGAACCAGTCAACGAATTTTACAATAGCAGAGTACCATTGGTATTCAACTCCATCGAAAGGAATGGTTTACGAGTTCAAAGAGAACTCTTTAAAGAACACTTCAACCAAGATTGCGGAGATAGAGTTTACACACAATATAATTACAGAACTACAACAACAAGGCCCTCAAATAGGTTCGGAGGGGTCAATTTTGCAGCATTAAATAAAGAAAATGGAACCAGAAAAACCTTCATACCTGAAAACGATAGATTGGTTGAAATTGACATTTCAGCTTATCATCCTACTCTCGCTAGCTCCCTTATTCATTATAACTTTGGCGATGACGATATTCATAGATCATTTGCGAGACTTTATAACGTTGACTATAAAAAAGCTAAAGAATTAACATTTAAACAGCTTTATGGTGGGGTATTTAAACAATACCAACATTTAGAATTCTTTCAAAAGATTCAAACTTACATAAACGAAATATGGAGCCAATTTCAAAATGAAGGTTTCATAGAATGTCCTATATCAAAATACAGATTTGAACGTGATAAATTAGATAATATGAACCCACAAAAATTATTTAATTATTTGCTGCAAAATTTGGAGACTGCAACAAATGTTTGTATATTATGGGAAATAATTAAGATATTAAAAAACAAACAAACTAAACTAATTCTTTATACTTACGATGCGTTTTTGTTAGATGTACATAAGGGAGAGAAGGAGGAGATAAAATTAATACTAGATGTATTTAAAAAACATAAACTAAAAGTAAAGATTAAACATGGAAGCAACTACGATTTTACAGAATAATACTGATATTTATAAAATGAATTACGACTTTGAAAG
>VMHT01175360.1_pt1 | contig 16259 bp, 20 predicted proteins | sample 4693611 | NCBI WGS metagenome assembly VMHT01 (sample SAMN12280063, study PRJNA550983) | marine metagenome | isolation source: seawater sampled from same location over 5 years 0.02-0.2 micron viral filtrate | place: USA: collected off the coast of southern California halfway between the port... ... | reverse complement strand
TTTGTTTGGAATAATCAATGGGCCAGGATAGCAATCTCAATGGTTCAGATTTTACCATAGTAACCGTAGTACCGCAATACGACGTATTCGCTAGGGATTATGGTGCCCCACGGTGCCAAGGTTGTTTCATGACCGATGGCTCAATCTAGACTCATTGTGCTGTAGGTTCTCATTATGATGATCCCAGCTATAATCAATCCCATCCCCAATATTGCTCCGACGTCTAACTGTTGGTCGTGAAAAATCACGGCAATTACTGCGATGCCTACAATTCCCACTCCTGACCAAATTGCGTATGCAATGCCTACAGGTATCTCATCTAGAGTTAACGATAGGAAATAAAATGCAGAACAATAACCGGCCAAGACAAATAGAGACGGGACGAAATTGGTGAAACCTTCAGTCGATTTGAGTGATGATGTTGCAATTATTTCGGAAAAGATTGCTATCGTCAGATAGTACCAGTTAGCCATAATTAAGATTTTTATTAGATGGCTAATGAACTTCATCCCCTAGCCCCTATACGCGTCAGCAGGTACCCCTCGATTCATAATCAGCGAAAGGGAAAGAGTCATTCCGCATATATCAGATTCTGGAATATAGATTGCTGAGTAGGGCGACGTCATACGAAAATTTACATCATTCGGACAATTAGAGTTAACAATGTCAATTTCAAAAGACCCCAGAGGAGACCTTGAACAAACAAAAAGGCAGCCTTATCCGGCTGGGAAGTCTATCCTAACGCTGCTGGCATTTCTATCCTTAATCTCGTCAGCTGTATTTCTTCTTGTTCTACATTTGTTGTCAAATGTATATTGGTATTAATGCCCCATCATCATTAGTGGTTAGATACCCTGCCCTATGCCGAGGTCTCTGGTGCTTTCGAGAAAAGCCCGTGGATCGCCATCAAGGTTAGACCCGAGATAGGGATAAGAAAGAGGTATTCTCCTGACCAACCAGCTTCCATAATTGATCCCCACAGGTACTCCTCCACCCAGAAGGAGCCGACAAAGATGATGCCGGCGTTCATGGGAGTAACCATCTCCATATCTACGAGATTAGCAGAATAGGAGATTATGGCCAAAATCGAGATGACCATCATGCCTAATCCGATGTAGGCGATATTCCTTTCCATGGGAGTCGCATCCCATAGAGTCTCGACCCGATCTGCCTCATCGGTGTCGAGGAAGGAGCAGTCTGCAGATGCCTCGCAGTCTGCCTGAAGTTCAATCCCGTATTCTTCGGTCAAATCGCCGTCCTCCATCAAATCCCCATCCATGGCAACAGCCGCCAAGGAACCCTCAAACACACCGAAAAATAGGAGGAATATCCCGAAGAATACGATCCCCCAGCCCTTCTTATTCCAGACTCCGAACGGGGTATTCTGGCCCAATTCGTCAAATGCCATGGAGGGTAAGTAGGCGATTGGTGCGAAGAATAGGATCCCGATAATGTAGAAGGCCTCTTGCTCGACCAACCCCATTCCGACTGGGATCAGGAATGTGGCTATCTCCCTGTGGTATGGGACCTTGAACAGTAAAGACAGTGCAACAATAACCGATATTAGGAACCAAGCCGGGTCTGCGTCTGAGAGTATTGAGAAGTCATCGAAATCTAGGATTCCTTCCAACCCCATTAGGCTGAAAATTCCAAACTGGGCCCACACCGAGATGTTAGCTGGTGTCATTTCGGTTGTTGGCATCTTGTACATTGGACTATCCTGCATGGGGGTAGTCGTCAATCCATCCTTTTTATCGAATACCCATGTCTAGGGCAAGATCTAGCTATTTTAGTAAGGATAGGGGAATACCGTGCCGAAGGGATAGGCATCTCATGAATGGGGATACAGAAGGCGATGTGCTAGCAATATCAATCAATCCGATGGATTTTCGAATATTTAGTAACAATAATCATCGACAGTATTGATGCCCTAGGTCGCACCTCAGAAAACAGCGCCCACGATGCATAGCAAAAGCATGGTCGGGAAGAGTAGCAGAGGGGGTTTCGGCAGGTGGTCCATGTGTCCTTTCTGCTTGACCAGCAGGAGCGAAGCAAGGAGGAGGGCGTAGGCCGCAGCCATGGCGTATAGTAAGGCAGTAGTGGCCTCGCCTTGCTCAAGCATGTACCCAAGGATAAGGCCCATCAGACCGATTCCACCGAACCCAGCGCCAATCATCATTCGCATGCCGGCTGAGTGGCCTATCTCGTCGGGATGGATGTCCCCGACGATCGATTGGTTGAATTTTACAGGGTCGAGGATCATTCGCAAGGAGATTAGCAGGATGATAGCGGATGCAGGCACAATGGCATAAAGGTCGTTCATGTTAGGATTGATTAATCATTAGGGTATGACCTTTTTCTTTAAACGGGGCCGAATCTATACGTTATGAGTTGCAAGTGCATAATCGCGGCGCCGACAAGAATGGGCTTGATGGATGAGTTCCTAAGAATGCGGGGCGCTAGGTTCGCTACCCTCTGATTAGTGGTCAACTCATAGGGTTGCATTTGTCCCCTGTCTGAAAAATGCAAGAACATCCGCATATACTTCATCATCTGAAAATGGCAGATGGTGATCCGCAGTGCTGCTGATTATTATCGTCGGCTCCTGATAAACACCTGCGAGTTCATCCGCCCCGAATATGAAAACATCATTGCCCCCCCCGAAAATAAGCGCATCTACACTCAGAGGGGCTACTTCATTGATGGTGTCGTTGAGGCCGGAGTGAGTCGTGGGCAGGTATCCGTTGAAAAGGAAGGCTTTCTCGAAGGATGTATTGGAGTTGGCGATGTAGACAGTCGCCATTGGGCTCCCTTGTGAGTATCCTAGGATGCCGTAGAAGGGGCCATGCTCCTCCACTATTCTGTCTAGATACTCTATCGATATGTCCGCCCATGTCCTATCCTCATTAGGTTCTCCCTTCCCCCCCGGGGGATCAGCGTACCAGCATTGATGGCACATGCTGTCGTCATTAGGCGCATCAGCGAAGAAGAACTCAAACTCTGGTAGATCCGACATCATGTCCTGCATTCCAGGCTGGCCCATTAGCCCCTCCGGAGTGTCTCCACCTCCATGCAAAGCAAGTATCTTGAGCTCGCCAGTGTAAGCTTCTGCCTCCACAGAGCCTTCTTGCGAGCCAGTGCACCCTGTAAGAGTAGCGAGGAATATGAGTGAGATTAAATTTAGTGCCCTGACCTTCATGATGGTTGCATCATATTCTCGTTTATGACGAGTGCGTCAACTTGGGAAGCCTATCCTACACTTTAGTGGATCACTCTCAAAACTCTCATTCATATTTTCTAAAAAAATCAATTGACATTAAGATGCTGATAGCCCCGAGCCCAATCGATATCAACCAAATCAATTCTCCCATTCCCCCCAGTCCAAGATCTGAACCCTGAAAAAGAATCATAAAAACCAATCCAATGATGCCAAGAATGATTCCTGCCGATAACAAAATTATTCCAACTATTCTCCTTATTTTCAAAGGGAGCATCTCTGCAATTGCTTCTGACCCAAAAAAAAGTCCGAACACGATAAAAGAAATTCTCTGAACAATCGTTTAGAATATTTTCCTGCTTTCAATTTAAAGGGCATCTTTTGGTCAGAAGGGCAAGCAAGGTTCTCCTTGGGTGCGCAGGCGTTTTATTGGGCACCAGATGGATAGCACTACAACGGTTACTTCGTATTACTCGGCTGTTTGCACTTCTTCATTCATGTGGAGGTAACCAGAGGCCATTAAGCCACCCAAGAATATGAATGGCGGAATCAAAAAGCCTGCACCCGGCATTTCATACCCCGTCGAAGGAAGAAAGAAGAACATGGTTACAAAAAACAGGGAAATAACGGCGCCATTGGCTATAGCAAACTTCGCTTGGGCTTTGCCATCAAGGGCAAAGGCACAGGTAATGCCCATGGCCCCAAAACCGGCCATGAACAAGCCGAAGAGCTTCTCCATAGCAATGCTTTGATCGTTTACTCCATCGGCACCCCAAGCTCTTTCTGCCCATGATTCGGCGTTATAGCTATTCTCAATTCCACCGATAAGCGCCATTGCGCCAGCGATGATGTACCAGATTTTTGGTTGGAAAATTGTTTTTGCATCCATATTATCACTTATCTGGCTAGTTTCAATGATTACGAGTACTTATTGTTTAAGGTTATATTTTGTATAATCTGTTGAATCTCTTCCCTTCGGAATAGAGCCATCCTGAATACGGCATACAACGACTTCCACGTGTCCAGAAACCAGTTCCCACGGCTGACAAGGTGGAATTTTCGTACCCTTATTTTCACAGTTAATTTATGTTGTATGTGTTCTTAGGAATTACAATACGAAGCATTTGATTCTGCGGCCGCCTCAAACAAATCATTGAACGCATCGATGGTATGTTTTATCGGGTCTGAGTAACCACCGCCCATGAAGAAAATGCACGGTGTTCGACGGTCTAGAAATGAGAATACCAAGTCATTTCTTATTTTCATTCCATTCTTGGAAACCTCCAGATTTCCAAGGGCATCGAATTCTAGTGCATCGACCCCTGCTTGAAACAGGAGAATATCGGGCGAGAAAGCTTCGACAATTGCTAGAGATTCTTTAACGGCCCCTAAATAGCCCTCGTCCCCCGTACCATTCGGTAGTGGAAAGTCGTAATCACTAACTGCCTTTTTGAAGGGAAAATTCTTTTCGCCGTGGACTGATATTGTGATTATGCTTTTCTCGTCTCTTAATATTGTAGCAGTCCCGTCTCCCTGATGTACGTCTAGGTCAAGTACAGCGATTCTTTCATACCCGTGTTTATCCCTGGCCAGCAAGGCACAAATTGCTAAATCGTTGAACACACAGTAACCCGATCCGAATGATCTGTGCGAGTGGTGGGTCCCTCCAGCCATATTACCTGCAATTCCACCGTATCGTGTGACGTGCGTGAGAGCCTCAACCGCCCCCCCAACGATTCTCATTGTACGAGGTACAAAAGCATCCGTCCAAGGCTCCAGTCCTATCCTCCTTATTTCTCCAGACTCCAGTGATCCGCTCAGGAACCTTTCCACATAATCCCGATCGTGAGCTACCAGAAGTGTGGCCTTATCAATTGGTTCGGAATTCAGGATTTGGATTAGTCCCGTTCCTTCCAGGTGATTGAGCCTTTTCCTAAGTAGCCGATAGCGGTCCCTTGGGAATCTAGCGGACCTATCAATCCCTTCAGTGTAAGTCTCGTGATACCACACCGGCATTGGTCGCATGGGGGGAATTCATCGAATTGACCATAGGAGTTTTTCGGTACCTTATTCTCTCTTATCGACGTAACATTCGGTACCTTTTGATTCTTAATAATGAGGAAAAGAGAGATCGACAATACCTCAAGACTTACGGAAAATCGTTATTCGGGTTTGACAAATGAAGGAGTTTGTTATACCCATTATTGATATTGAATATGTTTCAGCATCAGTTTATGGATTTGGTACTGATAGGCTCTTTCATTCTATTCATGACTGCATTTGCAGGAGTTGGTCTAGCTAGTATGTGGGTCAAAGAGGACACTACAGATGACTATCTTGTTGCAGGACGCGGGATGAATCCGGCCTTAGCTGCATTGTCCGCAGTGAGCACTTGGAATTCAGGTTACATGTTCATCGGTTACATCGGGTTTACTTTTACCATGGGCTATTCCATCATATGGATTGGCCTTGGGAGTATGTTGGGGCAAATTGTGGCATGGATATGGCTGTACAAATTTATTCAACAGACAGCGAATGATCGAGGAATACGGTCGCTTTCTTCATTGGTATCAGACGTCACAGGTTCGCCAGAGGCCAAACTTGCTGCAATACTTTCTGTGCTTTTTCTAGCAGTTTATGCCGCAGCCCAACTAACCAGTGGAGGAAAAGCCCTCTATGTGATGCTCGGTTGGTCAGAAGTTTTTGGGATATTGATTGGTTTTGTTTTGGTCGTTGCCTACTGTTATGCGGGTGGGATTCGTGCTTCCATCTGGACTGATGCCGCCCAATCTAGTGTGATGATAATTGGTTCAAGTCTACTTTGTTACGTAGCCTTACAGGAGGTAGGAGGATTTTCTGGATTGAATAGTGGTTTGGCTGCTCAAAATGCGAATCTAACTAGTGCGGTACCTGCAGATCTCAACTTTGGGATTAGTCTGTGGGTTCTCGCTTTCTTTTTAGGTGGATTAAGCGTTGCCGGCCAGCCTCAGGTAGTCAGTCGAGTCATGACTCTTGGAACCGATCGGGACCGAAAGACGGCCATGCTCTGGTTCTTCGTCTGGCAGACTCCATTTCTTCTGATAATGACCTTAATCGGACTTGCCAGTCGGGTTGTTTTCACTGAGGGTGATTTCGATCCGGAGCTCGGCCTCCCCATGCTAGCCATGGAAACACTGGGCCCGATTTGGGTTGGCTTAATTCTGGCCTCAATATTCGCTGCCACAATGTCGACAGCGGATAGCCAAGTTCTGGCCTGTACAGCAGCATTTACCGACGACATTATGCCCAGTATTAGTCAAGATCACAAGAAGACCAAGATCGTGACTTTGATTATTGCTGCATTTGCAACAGTGATTTCGATTTTCGGTTTGTATGTTCCAGGTGGAGATTCCGTTTTTTTGTTAGTCGTACTGGCAGTTTATGGCCTGGGTTCAATTTTCGTTCCGATATTAATCATAAGATGGGCCGGTTATCGACCTGATACGATACACACCATGGCAATGATGTTGGCAGCACTATTCTCAGTATTATTGTGGTCTATTAGTGGATTCGGCGACGATATATTCCCATCTGTCCCAGGCATGGGTGCCGCTTTCATAACGCACATAGCGATGAATCAATTACGTAGCTCAGATGTTTCCCCACTAGGCCGTTATGAAATACCCGACCCTAGAACCCTGGCAGTCGGTGCGATGGTGATCCTAGTACCACTTGCCGCAGTAGAGACTACCTATTTCATCTCAGGACCGGACTCGTTGGAATCGAACGGCGGCCCATCAGGGGATTGGCTGGTTGAAGGTAACTTTGGCAGTGAGCAATTATCTGATGGGATCGAGTATGTGAATGATGGAGATACAATAGCGGTAGATATGCACACAGATTCAGTGGCAGGAAACGAGAATCTGAACGTGGTGGGTGTTAGAGTTACTCTGCAATACTCGGAAGATGAATCCAACTCAGGTTTTGGATGCGGGGTTCCTGGGGCCTCTGACCCTGATCCAGATACAATAACTGGGACAATTTCCAATGCCGAAAACAATGGAACATCCAGCGGCCAAAATTCAGGTGATGGCGTATCGTCGCATTTGATTGAAGTTGTATGGTTCGATGAATCTCTAATTGGAAATGTTAGCGGTCTATCTAAATCAGATATTATTGATGGCCTAGAAGTCGGCGACTATGGTTTGGGCCCGTATGTTTTGGAGATAAGTGTCACAGCAGAAACAGGCGGTTCGCCCGGATGCTCTCACTCGGATGATGGCGAAGAGGTGGAGTATCTGGTCGAGCTTATCACGCTGGAATATACGATTGAATCGGCATAGGCCAGGGAAGATGAGAGATATAGCAGTCAGCTGAATAGACTTCCGGAGCTGAATACAGCGTAAAGTGCCAGCAAGACGAATGCTGTTATCGCCACAGCCAGGATAATCACTATCCCAGTGAGTCCCACACCGAACCACTGCGCCAATGATTGAACCATCGAGGCGATACCGGATTCGAGGGGATCCTCGGATTTCTGCCCCTCGAGATCAACATTCCCGGATTTGACCTTCCGCAGGGTTACCCCAGCAGTGGTCAGTAATGCGGAGAGGGGGACGAATATACAACAGGCCAAGAAAAGGCGAACTAGGACCCCACTCCACATCCCCGCCCCCTCACATGAAATTACGGTCTCGCCATCCCTGATGACCTCGCTCCGATTTTCTTCTGGGCACCACGTTTCCAAGGTGAATGAGGTCATGAAGACGTAGACGGCAATCAGGCCTATCGTCACTCCCAATGCAGATAGCCCAAGCGATGCTTGCCTCTGCTTATCCATGTTGTTTGGAATACCGAAGTACGTTTCATATTTAACCCGGCATTGTTGAAAAAATTCATTTCTCCATGACGGGAGGGAATCCCATGTCGGATAACTCCGAGTGGGATTTTATGAATCAAAAGAGTCCCTTGAACTCACCAGGAGAGTCGCAGATCACAGTAAATTACATCTTCGGAGTATTCTGTTTATTGCTATTGATTCCTACTTTAATGGTCGCTTTCGGCGAATTCATGGATATTATCGACTTTTTTGAATACGGGGGCGATGGAGGGGATATTCTCGTTTGGGTGCTGTATACGGCTACGATATTTTCGATATTGCTGATCTCTGGATTGTACTTCACAGATTCAAAATTCATGGAATCTGATTCTATCAGAATTAGTTCTGGGTTTTTTATTATCACAATCTCAATTTTAAATCTAATCTCAAGACTCCATGACCTTCGGGAGGAGGGGATGAATTACGGGTTCAGCGATTTTTGGTTGGATTTCCTCTATTGGCCGAGCACCCATGAAAGACTGGAGTTGGTTTTTCTCGGGATTATAATCGGATTTCTAATAGTCAAAAAAAGATGACCATGTGTCAACACTCCGGGTAATTCCTCGATAGGATGACCTGACGCTAAACCATCAATATGCACAACTTCAATTGCGCTAATGGGAACAGGGCTCCATGGCACGGAAGTCATTGAGTTCACTGTCATGGAAGAACCGGTTCATTGACGGGACGCCCGGGGATAAAGAGGCGGGAGGAGGACCTAGGCAAGTGCCTGGAGCATGCTGGTCCAGGGTTAGGCCCGAACCGATGCCAAATCCTGTTTTGAGAATGTGGTCTTGTGAGGTAGCCGGCATGCTCGGATTGGACGTAGCGGATGAGAAAATTCTCGGCGGAAATAAAATCGTTATGGGGATGGACCCGTATGCACAGAGGTACGGAGGACACCAATTCGGGAACTGGGCTGGGCAGCTTGGGGATGGCAGGGCGATCACTCTGGGCGAAGTGGATACTGGAAAAACATCCCTAGAAATCCAACTCAAAGGCTCGGGAAGGACGCCATATTCCCGTTTCGCAGATGGAAGGGCTGTGCTAAGATCATCGATCCGAGAGTTCCTTTGCAGCGAGGCGATGCATCATCTCGGGGTCCCTAGCACAAGAGCGCTGTCCCTCGTCACCACTGGAGAAGAAGTCATTCGTGACGTGATGTACGATGGGCGGCCTGCTGCAGAGCCGGGAGCCATCGTGTGCAGAGTCGCAGATAGTTTCATCAGGTTCGGGAGTTTCCAAATTCATGCTAATACTGGTGATTTTACCACTCTGAGGGCATTGGTGGAGTATACTATCGAGAGTCATTTCCCAGGTCACTCTGCGGACTGCGATGATGCACTTATTGAGTGGTTGAAGGAAGTGGCAGATAGGACTGCATTTACTATCGCCCATTGGATGCGCGTTGGGTTCGTCCACGGTGTGATGAATACAGACAACATGTCGATACACGGATTTACGATAGATTACGGGCCCTACGGGTGGCTCGAAGGATACGATCCAACATGGACCCCCAACACAACCGATGCCATGACTAAGAGGTACAGATACGGACAACAAGCAGAAGTCGGTGCTTGGAATATCGCTCGTCTACTAGAGGCTATCGGCCACCTGATGCGGGAGCCGACGAGGCTGCATGAAGCCCTCGAGTCATACTACGACGCCTATAGAGAACACAGCACTGGGATGTGGTCTAAAAAGCTAGGATTAGGGCATTTCGAGGCCGGTGATGACACTCTGATAAGCGATCTGATATCCATGCTACAGCTAACCGAGACTGATATGACAGTTTTCTTCAGATTGCTATCGAACATCGAGAAGCCGGAGGCTGAACATCTTACGCCCGCCATCTACAATCAAGAGGAGGGGGCGCCCTTGGAGTGGGGCGCTTGGCTGACCAGATGGTGGAATAGGGTGAACGGCGAGCCTGCAAGAGCTATGATGCTACGGGCCAATCCCAAGTATGTCCTCAGGAACTGGATGGCTCAAATCGCTATAGAATCAGCAGAGAAAGGGGATTACTCTGTTGCCATGGAGCTTCATGAGATGCTTAAGAGCCCATATGACGAGCATCCAGAGCATGAGGAGAAGTGGTTCCTCAAGCGACCCGAATGGGCGAGGAATCGAGTAGGGAGCTCGATGCTGTCCTGTTCGAGCTGAGTTTTTGTATGGTTTATTCCAAGATAGCGATGATTTTTTTCGCTACGAAACAGGGTCTGGCCTGTAAAGAATCAAAGCGATACTGACAAAAATTGATACCAAGAGGGGGCCAGTGACAAACATCTCCTCGGTCGCAGAGAATTCCCATTCTAAAACTGACCATCCTAGCGAAAGTGTCTCTAGGATCGAAGCGAGCATGACAACATCGTACAAACTGCGCTCCCCTACAGGGTCCCTGGCTGCTATCAAGGCCCCTACTCCGTTGACTGCGAGTAATGCTGCTCCAAGGCTCCTTAGCCATGCGATATTCTCAGTATTGGCACCCTCTAAATTCACGTACCACTCCGGCGTAAGAAGAAAGACCAAACCCATAGCGATGCTCGACCAACCACAAATCTTCAAAGTAAAAATAGTCTTATCCATAGGTATCTACCACTTCAGTATCCGGAAAAAAATTCGGAATTTCCATATTTTGTTCTATCCAGCCCAATGGGGATTTGTTTTAGATCAAAAAAGAAAAATCATTTCTCCCTAATTAATTTCTTATCCAGTCTCCCAGACAATCCTCCTGCAAAGGGCTCCCACTCGTCATTTTCTAAAATGAAATAGGCTAATGTGATATTATTTTCATCCATCAGCTCAACCCTGTAGTTCCAATATCCGCCTCTGCGAATGTTGCTTGAATCATCATCACCCTTAATCTCGACATAGACTTTTTCCATTATGACAACATCAACAACTTCGGATTTGATCTGCTTGTGCGAAAATGATCTAATTTTGAAGGGAAGATATCTCTGGAGGGAGATTTCATTCCCTTCCATGGTTATGCGAGACCATTGCTTGTTTAACCTACTCCAAATACTCAATAAAATGATTAAAATCGCTAGGAATAGTATACCGAACATTGAGATGTAAAACACATATTCCTGCGGAAAGAACTCCATCTCCGATACGGGATTGGTGATGAAACCGGAACCGAAAATAGAGATTACCGCGAGAATTAGAAAATTGCCTGGGGACCTATTGGCCTTCAAGGTCAATGTTGCGGTATCTTTGTGAGGCTTGATGGAGCGATCTTGCTCTTGTTCATCGGATTGATTATCCCCCCACCAATCATCGCTCATAAGTCGCATTAATTGAAGCAACTTAACACACTTTCGCTAAGATCTCGTAGATCCATGTGAATCGTGGTAATCAGAATTTAATCTTCGCCCATTCTAGATTTCAAGTCGTTGGCACATTGTATACAAATCTGCATCAATGACGACAACGATTCCTCCGATAGCATCATCTGCTGCAATTCGACATCATAGCAAAGAGAAGAGCAAATTTTCCAAATAAACCTCGACTGTTGCTCCTCGTCTTCTGTCTGCGACTCTTTTTCAAAATCCAGAGTTTGGCCCCTATACATGCAGCTCATCTCTAGAATCGACTTGATGGGCGACAAGATTTCTCGAAATTCAAGGAATTCGGTTGCTGCGTAATCTTGTCTGGGCGGATCGATTAATGTGACATTTGCTCTGAGGTACAATTTGCCATCAACAGGATTACCTGCCCTCTCCATCAGTTCCTCGACACTGGGGTAACTCTCGGAGTCCATCGCATTGGGCAGAACTGGTTGGATAATTTCATTTACATGAAAAACCGACTCTGATTCTATATTTATGATTAGGTTCGAACCGGATTCCTCGTAATCCGAAACAGAGCATAGCACCCCTACTTTGGCAGGTTGGTTCCAGCCATTCAACTCACCCGCCTTTGGTTCTGAAGATATGTAGCCGAATGGCTTCGAGTCGAGTATGCAATCATTCATCATCTGCTTGTATCGGGGCTCGAACACTCTCAGAGTAGAATTAAACCCGGGAAAGAAATCTGGCCCTAACAAGAATAGTGGTACCTTGCGGTTACTTTCCATAATGTCAACAGAGGACTGTGAAATTTAATCATCTGTATCCAAGTGATTCTTTATTGCAGGGCAGACAGGTCAAAATTTAGGAGAACCATGGATGTTCTCCAAAGTGGTTCCGAGGAGTCCTTTTCTGATTTTTCAAGTAATATTTGTACCCCGAGAGTACTGATTTCAGATATTTTTTGAGTCGGGGCCTGACCCATGCCACATGTGCGAAATACGCGAAGAAATAGGGTATTTCCACCAATATGTAAGGATATACTGTTATCGTTAATCTTGATTTACCCGCATCAAGGGAATCAATCTCCCATACTACGTATGATTTCGGGCCGTCCTCCTCGCCAATCAGGAGAGTGTACCCTGATCCCTCATCCCAGGTTTTGAAATCTCGAATATAATTGAGCCCATTGAGGTAAACGAGACGGTCGGAATGGTCTTTATCGTCCCATTGGATCACTTCATTGGATTTGCAAAACGGATGGGAGAGATTGAGGTTTCCCGGTTCGCTGATAATGCCCCATATTTCATCCGAATCAAAGTCAAATTCCAGTGATTGGGATACTGGAAGCCTGTCCGTGAAATCTTTCATTGTTCATGACCTCGTTTTCACAGGTTGTTTGTGTGTGAATTGCGTGGCGTCATGATCTGGCTTTTCAAAGCCATTGCCCCTCTGGGAGAAATCACTAGCCAATTCTACAACTGAGCCCCTAACAGCAGGACTTCTCGACACTTTCTTGGGCGCAGAAGCATGTCTTTGCCGGTTTGATGTCGGCTCTAACGCTTCTTTCCTCAAACAACTTGGCGACCTTCTCTAGTTCGCCAGTCTCATCACCCCGAGCCTCGAGGCAGAGCTTCAGTCCGAGCAAGCCCCACATGTTGTCTTTCCATAGTTCGATGTCAGCACGGTACACTTCCTCGGCTTCTTCTACCTCGCCTTGTTCAAGGAGCAGTGCGCCTAGGATATGGCGAACAGGCTGCATTTGCCCCCATGGCTCATTGTAAGCTAGGTTCAGCGACAGATCGACTCCGCGTCGTAGCTCTTGGAATGCAGCGGAGAAGTCGTAGGATGACCCGTTTTCCTTAGAGATGTACTGCCTCCGATATTCGATCTCGGCTTCGAGAATGGCGTCATTGACATTGAGTATCGAGGGGCCCTCTGCAGGATCCTGATACATGAAATTGTTATGCATCAGACGGCCTGCGAGTGCTGGATTCTGAAGGGCCTGCTTGAAGAGGACCTGTTCAGCCTCTGCCTCCTTAACCATGCCCTTGGAGGCATAGGCCACGCCACGGGCATAATGCTGAGTAGCGATAGTTGCTGGGAAGACGTCCTTGTCAGAGTACATGGGTTCGGCGATTATTTCGTCCCACTTGCCGAATCTGACCATCACATGCCAAGGCATGGTGACATACGATTCCAAGAAGATAGCCCCCATCGGAATGATGCCGGCGAGCATGAACTGCGCGCCACTGTTCTCATCTCCAGCAGGGAGGGTATCGACAGCTTTCCTAGCATATTTCAATGCAGTCTCATACTGTCCATCGAACATCGCGCACCAGACAATGAAGTGATGGTTGTGCATACGATAGAACTTGTAGAACTGCGATTCGTTGCCAGTGATCTCGACATATCTGTCATCGGCCTCGACAGCGGCTATATTGCACTCTATGGCCTCTTTCCACTGACCGACCCATGCGTCGATGTGGGATGGCATGTGAACAAGATGTCCGAGCCCGGGCATACAAGTGCGCAAAACATCAGCAGCTGGAAGAGCCTTCTCCGGGAAGGGTGACAGTTCCAGAGCGTGGCAGTACAAGTGGCACAAAGCAGGGTGTATCTTCGCTTCATCACTACTCTCGAAGGCCTCTTCCATGATCTTCACAAGCAGTAGCGTGTTGTCATCGGCAGGGGTGATTTCCCCCGTGTCTGTATTCTTATCCCACAATTGCCAGGCCTTCAGATTCATCAAAGCCTCCACATAGATGGCAGTCACGTCCAAATTCCCCTCATACTTTTCGTATAATGGCGCCATAGCCTCGGCAAAGGCGACATTCAATTCAGGGTCATTGCCCATATTCAGCACAGACGGGTCTGCTGCATCGCGAGCCTCTGCCGAGTGACGGGTTGACAAAGCTCGAATCAAATCTTGTTCCAGCTCTGTGCAATGGCCCATCACTGAAAGAGCCTGTTGAATGGAATCGTGTCCAGATCCGAGGCCCGGGGCCCAATTGTAATTGGAGGATACGCAGTAAGAAATACCCCACCAAGCCATAGCGCAGTTCGGGTCTTCCTCGGTGCATGCCGAGAAACAGGCGATTGCTTGCTCATGGTTGTAATTCAACATGTGACCAAAGGCTTCGACGAACATTTTCCGTGCGTCATCGTTGGCGCAAGTCACGTTCATTGCGAATGAATAATTCTCTTGTTCTCCGAAATCATATCCTTCAGGTGCATAACTCATACCTGACCGGATTGAGGAGTCAATATAACTCCGTCTAGGATATACTATATGTGAGAAAGAATAATTACCAAAATCAAGTTTTGTGTGTTATGAACTGGAATAATGCTTGGAGATATGTCCATTTGGCATTTGCGCTTGTGTTGGTTGTCTACCATTCTAGGATCGCGTACTTCCACTATGGACTGATAGATACGGTTTGGGATGCATCTATCGATAAGTGGGTTTCGACGACACTCATTTTCATAGTCATGTGGACGGGATTCGCCAAGTGGCCAATTTACCCTTTGTACAAGAAGCGTCAGAACAGGAAGAAGCGCGAGGCGCGGGCCGCATTGAAAGCGGTAGAATGATCCTACTTACCCTTTGATTGGCCCGTTGTATTCTATGTCCTAGTGAAATCTCAATTTACAGACGGGTCGATCAACTCACTCTTCATCATCTGGAAGAGCATTTTCACCCATCAGACGGTCCAAGTCCTCGAGAGCCTCTTCGGATGGCTCTGTGAGTTCCTTGGATCTCAGATGTTCGGGGACTCTCTCGTCAGCATCCTCGACGAATTTGGGCCTACCCGAGAGGATCCTGTAGACTAGGAAAATAGCAACCATAGTGAGGGCTACCAGGGCAATGTCTGCTGCCGCGCCTTCGCCCAGAATAGTGACCATGATATCGTGGTGGCCATCGACCGGATAATCACTTTGGTTAGGAGGGCAATTCAGTAGGCATTCTGGCAGTAGTATCCGGAGGCCCCTCAGAGAGTGGTTTTGCTATGTGCCTCCTGTGGCTGGGAGGCGGCTCGGCCCACAGACCTACGTTTCGAAGAGGCTTGGATACCCATGACCTCTTGCGTTTCTTCTCGCATTTTGAGCATCGAAGCACGGATCCCTTACCTGCGCTTTTCATAGCAGTGCCACAGCATTTAGGTCGGTTTTTGATAACAGGAACCGGATCAATCAAACACACTCTCTCGAGATGTATTGAATCGTCGGGCGAACGGAGGCCGGCCCAACATATGATGTCCCCGGCACGCATTAATCGGACCTCTGTATTTACTGGTCCTCCTTCTTTGAATGCGAGAATGGTCTCGCTCTTTCCCCTTGACATCGCTGTCAGAGAGACATGTCCTCCTGGGCCGATAACGGGCTCACTGGTCACAGTCCCGACGAACGTATTCTCGAGATGGTCATCGCTGCATTGATTCGTCTTGTGAATCCCGTATTCTATACTCTCCTCGATGGAATCATACGATTGCAGGTCATTATGCGCATCGATTACTGAAGACTCGTTGAGACCTCTTATCCCATAAAGGACTGGGCAGGGTGTCCTTGGGGCGATCAGGCATCTTCCAGTAGTAGGGTCCCTGTTAGCAAATGTGCCCGGATGTTTGACAGATATAGATCCGATGAGTTCAGCGTCGACTGCCCTTGGGCTGCCTATGCGATTCGGGTATCTCCAAGCAACGAGTTCCCATGTAAATTCAGAGGCAGCCCATGCTATGGCTGCCGATGCGCCAATTGCGCCGTAGGGCCTGTCGCTGCGGGTAATTACTCGATAATCGGATGCCTCGATGGATGATAATCTATCATCGAGATCCACGTAACCCCTGACTGTTTCCCAGTACCATGACGCAGGGGCACTTCCCAGCCCGACTAC
>VMHT01039972.1_pt1 | contig 16259 bp, 21 predicted proteins | sample 4693611 | NCBI WGS metagenome assembly VMHT01 (sample SAMN12280063, study PRJNA550983) | marine metagenome | isolation source: seawater sampled from same location over 5 years 0.02-0.2 micron viral filtrate | place: USA: collected off the coast of southern California halfway between the port... ... | reverse complement strand
CACCCGCTGTTACTGGTCTTACCGTATCGGCTGTCGCAGTGATTGTAACCGCACCAGCATCCTCTGTGATAGTAATGTTATCGCCAGCAGTAAATGCCAACGTCTCACCAGCAGCGAGTGAGTTGCCACCAGCGGTTACTGGTCTAACACCTGTGTCGGTAGCTGCGATAGTTACTGCACCAGCACTCTCTGTAATTGTGACGTTAGAACCAGCGGTAAAGGCAAGGGTTTCACCATCAGCAAGGGAGTTACCCCCGGCGGTTACAGGTCTAACGTGGTCGTTAGCCGCAGTGATTGTAACTGCACCAGCATCCTCGGTGATTGTGATATTTGAACCAGCGGTAAATGCGAGTGTCTCGCCAGCGGCAAGGGAGTTCCCTCCTGCCGTTACTGGTCTGACCCCTGTATCAGTAGCGGCAATGGTGACAGCACCAGCGTTCTCTGTAATAGTAACATTTGACCCCGCCGTAAATGCGAGCGTCTCGTTAGTAGCAAGTGTGTTGCCGCCAGCGGTTACGGGTCTAACGTGGTCGTTAGCCGCAGTGATTGTAAACCCACCCGCGCCAATGCTGTCAATAGTGATGTTGCTACCCGCTGTAACGAGAACGTCATCAGTTTGAACTCCATCGGTAAGACGGATTCTTACATTACCGCCACTGGGGTCATTTCCCTGAAGAAGGAGGCCGCCTTGTCCTGCGGCGGAACCAACAGCATTGCCCTCCAGAAGGACTCTCTTCCATGTGCTCATAAGCGAAAATTTTCAATTTTGTGATTCAAAGATAAATACTTTTAGCTTACCCCGAAGTAAAGGTTGTCGTTGGTATCTGCGTACATACCGCCCTCAAAAGCATCAGGTGGTGACGAAGGGTCAAACTGCTTGAACTCCACCACACCATCTAACTTCACCCTACCCGTTCCGTTCGGAGTAAACTGGATGTGACCATTGCTTTTAGTGGTGGTAATCTTGAACTCCGTGGTGCCATCAAACAAGTCGAGGTCTCCACCCAGTTGAGGGGATGTATCCTCAACGACATTGTTTAACCCACTGCCAGTACCAACCTCCGTCCAGTTGCTGGCGTCCGTCCAGTCACCACTTCCGTAAATAAAAGGCGTAGTGCCAACGATTGCCAAGAACCCGGTTACCCTGAGGTTTGCATTCAATGCATCTCTCTCACCTGTGTTCGCAAAGAAGCCAAAGCCCTTTACCTGATTGCCAGTGGCATCAAGAATAGGAGCGTTGGGATTGTTGTGCGATACTGGTCCGGGAAAAATTGGCATTAGAAATCAATCGTTAGAACCTGACCGGATGCAAAAGCCTTGTCGAAGTCGCTTCTGTAAAACCGATAGGATGTAGTTACACCATAAGAGTTGGTTAAATTGTAATCTACTGGCGATTGGAAATCAGATAGCACGTCTGTGCCAGCCAAATCAATCTTATTCAAGTTGCCGAAAGAGGCAGGATAAGCAATCCAAGTATAATTTCCAGCGGTGTCCATAGCGGCGTTAGCCGTGACGTTGAAGTCAGTCTCACCTCTCAGCTGGTTGTACGCAGTGGTCATTCCTGAATCAAACAGAGTCTGCGCTGTTCCGTCTGAATTGATTGAAGTAGTAGCAGCACCGCCAACCTTTATCCTGTTCTTCCAAGAGATAGAAACGGTTCCACTATTCAACGTCAAGTCGCCGAGACCAGAGCCACCGTCATCAACCACGGTAGCCTTGTAGCTAATACTGGTTACGTTGCCGGGGTCTTGAGTGTCCACAGAGGAGAGCGTCTTCGTTCCGTTTGTGTCAGAGATTCCTGTCTCAACTTCGGTACTCCCCCTCAGAAACTTTACAGAATTGTCTGTGGTCTGAGAGTTGTCTCCAATAGAAATAGTAAAGGCAGAGACCTTGACCCCTTGACCAACCTCCAGCGTTTCGCTTGAGCTAAGCGTACTGGCTGAGCCGTAGCCACCTCCAGTCTCTTGCTTTGCCCTAGTGATTGAAGACATCGTAATCGTTGTCCTGTTGTACACCTCAAGCATGTCTCTCAGAATAGCCTCAACAGATGTGCCCGCACTGATGGGGCTAGTCATGTGAGAAAACGCAGCGTCGTTATTTGACACTGTAATCTGAGCAGCAATGTCTGGTGAACCGCTTGCTCCCGCAGGCCCCGTGGGTCCCTGTGGTCCGGTAGGTCCCTGTGCGCCTGTAGCCCCAGCTGGTCCAGCACCAATCGCGCCAGCAATAGTGACGTTCTTATTCGCTACCTGATTAAGGGTAACGACTTTAGTTTCCGAGCCACCCTTAACAATAGACACCTTAATGATGTCACCGTGTTGGCTAGATACCTTTACATTCTTAGGCTGGGTTACACTTACAGGCATTGTCTTTCATTACGCTGTTTCAGAAATGTCCTCGTTCACCTTAAGTGTACCATAAATCAAAGTAGCGACAGAGCTGTCGGAAGCTGCTTTCTGCTCAATGTCATAAACGTAGAGTCCAGCTGGCATAGTCTTCATCACGGTCGCAGCTACAGTGAAGTCAATGTACTGTGCGGTGACGTCCGAGCCAGAGGCAGTAACGGTTGCAGTAAAGTTGGCACTACCGTTGGAAACCAAAATCCCTACATCAGAGTCCCTCACCTCAAAAAGAAACACATCGTTTGCCGCGAAACCAGCAGCATCACCCGCCGCATTGGTAATAGTCAAGCGAAGGGAAAAGGTGTCTCCTTTTCTGCAAGTAATGTCTACTCTGGACGAAGTATCTAGATTGATTTTTGTTGCGTTACTCATCTCCTAGGATTTGATTCATGATGTCATCGTTGGCTTCTGGCTCTCCTTGAATCTCACCCCTCTGACCCTTTCGTTGGGAGATAAGTTTGCTTTGCTCAACAGCTTGCTTCTGTACTCTTTGGTCCTTACGGTCCTCCTTTAGTACCTCAATCTTTTGTCTAAACTCTTTGTCATCAGCCTTAAATCCGAGGCTTGACTGAGCTCTAATCATTTCAATTTCCTTACGCATCTCGTGCATGGCAGCGGCAACCTGAACGTCAACCTGCCCCTTCAGCTGCATCTTCTGTGAATCGGCCTGAGCCTCCAACTGAATGCGCTGCATTTCCATCTGCGCTTTCTGCTGTGCTGCTTGCTGATTCATTTGAGCCTGCATCTGAATGTTCTGCTGTTGCTGTTGCTGCAACTTAGACATGCGCTTAGAGCGTCGAACAATCAAAAGTCTTTGAGCTTGGTCAATGTCTTTTACCTGACGTACCGCCATAGCATCCTCTAGGTCAATCTCTTTCTGCGCGAGGCTAGCCTGAAGGTTTTGCTCTAAGAAGATTCTGTCGTCATCAGACATTTCTTGAACTACCCGGATTCCGAAGTTGTACATAGGCAGCTCGTTGAAGCTGTTGAGAACCTCCATGCTTTTTTCTCCGATAGCTTTTTCGTAAACACGGAACAAGATTGACTCCTTGGGTATCACCTGCAAGCACTTGACTATATCTTCACACACCCTCTTGTAGAGGACCATGCTTGCGTTTGTGATATCATACAGAGCATTGTTTCCAGCGGCCAAGGCTTGCTGTCTAACTCCAACGAGAGCGTCACCCTTGGGGGTACTTGCGTCCATCACCTCATTGATGCCAGTGGCATCTCGAATCATTCTCAGGTAATGGTTGTACAGATTGATGTACTCGTTGATGTTCCTGATGCTGTTCTCGATTGACCGAATGGGTGGGTTTTGGAAACCTCCCTCAGGGTTCTTGCTCCTGTAGTAAAAAACACCAGTCTGCTCGTAGATGTCTTGAATCTGCAACGGTTGCAGTTCGCCGCCCCTGCCTAGCTGAACATTCTCCAATCCCTCTATATCCACCAACACACCGTCTGGCTTTGCCTTGGCAACAGCCTGCTGAATCTTTAGGTGGGTGAGTTGCAACTGGTCAGCAAATCCTATGATACCATTAACCATAGACTTCGGCATCATGCGCCGGAGGTTTGTACTGGCAACGCTGTACGAAAGCCTTGCCTTGCTTAGGTCGTGTACATTCTTCGGGATGTTCTTTTTCATCCCGTAGTTGTAAATCAACTCTGTGCCCATGATGTGGCATCCGCCATACACAGTCTGGTACTCCATCTTGTGAGCCTCCCTGTCGTATACAGAGCTCGTGGGCATCTTGTACTCAGAGCCCTTGAAGTAAAAGCCAGTGTTTCCGTGCTTGCTTTCTTTGCTCTCGTAGTAAACGCAATCAACAGAAACAAACTCAAACTCCATGATATCAACCAAGTAGTCGTCGTAACCAAATGCGTACTTCTGTCGAGTCTGGTCGTAAGTCTTGTAGTTGAACGCGCTGGCATTATTGTAGCTTTTGTTCTTGACAGATTTAGCCAGCTTCTCGTATTCGGCTTCAGGAAGCTGGTCCCCGGCCTGACGCTTAAGTTCTTGGATGCTAATCCTTTGTATGTGAGCTCCGTAAACAATGTCCGACATGTTTGGGTCCTCCGTATAGCTATGGAGGAACATGGCGGGGTCGATGTACTTCGTTGTGATTCCGTAGTTCGGGTCGTTATCGCGCTTGGCTACGGCCATGCCACACACAACTAAATCTTCTACACATCTACGGTAGGTGTTCTGGTCAAAGTCATTCCAGTCCAGTGTCAACGCAGTGCCTAACTGAGCGGCAATCTCTGCGTTCGTCTTCATGTTTTGCTCCATGAAGATTTCAGCCTCTTCCGTAGTATCGGGTAAATCGTCTGGGTCAATCTTAGGTTGAAGCCCCAGCTGCTTTGCCTGCTGAAGCAACTCCTTGTCCTTGATTGAAGACTCTACCGTAGCGCGAGCCATGTCTTTCTCGTTCTTGCTAACAGGGTCAAGGGCCTCCACCGAAGGGTAGGGCTTGCGAGAAAGGATGCGGTTGACCACAACCTTTACAAACTTGGGCACGATAGGTACCGGGCTCCAGTCCAAATTGAGTAGCGTCCCGTCCCCATTATTTGGGTCGAGAGAGTTTAGGATTTGCTTGTAGATAGACGTGTCCTGAGTACCATTAGCATAGTCTCGGCTCTTGTCGAAATCGTACATACGACGGCGAAACAAAGATGTCTGGTCCGCGCCGTACCCCCACTGTGAGTTAATCGCCTTTGCAAAGAGGAGCCCGTATTTATTGGACACCTTTACTTCAGGAGACACAAACGGGTCGGGGAAACTTCCATACTTGTTATTTTTGTTCCCGTCGGTCATAGAATAAAGTTTGGGCTCATTTGCAAATATAGCAATAGTCCACAAGGCTTTTATACCTTGTACCTCCTGAAGAATACGGTGTCCTCAAACGTCTTTTTCTTCTCCTTCGGCTTTACTTTTTGTGAGGCCAGCAGTGCTAATCCGGAGCTAATCGACAAGTCAAACTTGGTGCGGTTGTCTATCTTGAACCCTATCCAGTCCTCCAACGTCCTGTTAAAATACATGGCTCCGGGGTGGCCGTCTTCATCCAGCCCGACGTAATTGTGTATGTAATCTTCTATGGCGGAAGCGTGAGCCTGAATTACATCTTGTGAATTAGAGGGGATACCCTTTGTTCTTGAAGCGGACGAGCCAGCCTTAAGATGTTCTGGCCTGTCCATTACATACCCGTCGTAACCTCTTGATTCAAAGTATCTTACAATCCCATACTTGTTGTTCTCAATAAGAAGTGGGTATCCGTAAAACACAGCAGCCATTAAAACGTCTTCATAGAATATGCTTGCCATAGGAGGGCGGCTAGCGTACTCTGCAACAAACATGTTTGAGGCTCCGCTGAGGTTAAACTTATTGTAGATATGACAGGCACCCTTAGATGACCTACTGTCAACCGTAGCGTCAAGGTCGTATGAGTCAACTCCTCCACAACCCATAGAAGAATTTGGAGGCATCCTCTTGCCTCGCTCCTCGTACATTACACTTCGGCTTTTGTCGTCTGGCATCCAAGAGATGTACCACCTTCCCTTAGAGTCTGGATTAAAAAACACCTTCGTGTCCTTTACGCCACCCTGCCACTGAAAGTTACCTCTGACAACGGGGTTTGGGTACATGTACTCGTTGTGCTCAATCTGCTCATAAATCTTTCCGATGTTAAACAGACTGCCCTCGACACTATCCCTGAACGCTTCATCAGGAGTAAAGGGAAACTGACGAATGATTTCATTCATCTCCCTCGCGTCGTGCTTTACTGCGTCTCTCTCATTCTTGAGAAAGGAGCGGGAGCCGATAGACATCTTATCGCCGTCTAAAGTCTCAATAGGGCTTGACGGAATCTCTACTATGGGGTGACCGTGCTTATCAAAAAAACCTTCGAGGGAATCGTATGCGGGTATGAAAAGCCGATACAGACCAGACACGGTGCGACCGTTAGCGTTTCTCTTTGTTGGGTCAGAGTCTTTCCAAAGCTGCTTGTACTCTTCGCCCCCCTTATCCATTGGATTTACGGTACTACCTACCAGAGCCTTACCAACAATCCTACGACCAACAATAAGACAAGTCCTTTCAATGCGCCACGCCTCACGGATATCTGATGGTCGCTCCCACTTCCCTGCCTCGTCCATGTAGAGCATGTGGAGCTTCTCTCCGTCATACGCATTGTTCGTCGTGTTCTTCCAGTTGAGGACTGTGTTGAGCGCGTCACCAGCGTTGGACGTCTTGTTATTCTTTGTAATTCTTTTGGATGGTTCGCGGAAAGCCAGCTCCATGCGCGGGTTAGTTGTACCATCTTGAATTGGTTTAAAGAAGAACGGGTAGTGCCTGAACATAGGCACCACTTTTTTCATGAAGATGTTTTCCTGCGCATCCTTTCCCGTCTTTGACTGAATGCCTAGAAGTTTGTCTTTGACCTGCGTAGCCTCGTCAAGCAATACAGAAGCGCAGATATTAGTGTAACCAGAGCGGCGACACTTAGTATAAAGCTGCCCAATACAGCGTGGGTCAACTTCGCACGCAGCCATGTGAAGAAAGATGTCTCGCTGGAATGAGAGAAATGACGGGTACCCAATATCAATCTTAGTCCACTGGAGTAACATGTAGTGCCTTCCGGTAACATACGTAGGCTTACCCGCGTTGTAAAACCAATGGCCGTCACGACGCCTTCGAAACTCCTCCTCGATATATGGACGAAATCTCTCTCGAAACTCCTTCGGGGATTCGGCCCACTCGTCCATGCTTCGAATACGGGACAGCTCTTCTGGCATAGATACCCTGCTCCACACCTGCAAATCTGACGCCAGCCCTTCTCCTTGAATAGGTTCTTTGGGCTGTTCGGGAAGGCCAATGAAAAGCCCCCCAAGTTCGACGATGTCGCCAAGCGTACCGTTGGGACAAATCTTGACAACCTCTTCATCATAACCATCAATTTTTTCTAAGACACTCATTTACTGAACTTCTCTGCGAAGCCCCCTGAATAATCCTTTACGTCTTCGATGGAGCCTGTATCTCTTAGTGCCTTAACCATTTGTTCTAGTCTCTGCCTTTCTACAAGCAGTTCCTTACAATCTATCGCAGTCTGTTTTATTGATTGAAGCTCTGCCTTCCTCGCGCTGCCTCCAGCCTCTGGGTCAACGGGTCGCTTCACTTCGTCAATCATGTTGTTGATGGCAATCTCCATAGACCTCATCAATCTTTGGGCTGCCTCAACGGTGGTGAACTTAGCTTTTGATGACATACGACAAGTCGTCTAGTCGCATCCTGTAGACGATTGAGTCGTCGTCTAACTTCATCTTGTAGTCTGAGCCAAGGTCAAACCCAACAACGTCGCCTATCTCAACACCCTGCTTGATGAGCTCAGGATGTGGCATAAACACAACTGCCGTCTTGTCGTCCTCCTCTTTTGTTTTGAGGTCAACAACGATACCGGATTTGGTTACCTCCTCTTCCTCCTTCTCTGGTGGTTGAACAAACACCCACTCAGATAGCATCCCTAACTCACCGTCTGTGCCTCGATACGCGATAGCGTGAGAAGCTCTAGGATTGTCTTGGTCGTAAACGACAATGTATTTGTCGTCACCCAGTGAGAGAGTTGTGTTCTGGGTTACGTGGTGGTGAAAGAAAAGAGTGTCGCCTTCCTTTACTCCCGTCTCAAATAGATGAGGAGAAGAAACAACAACGCCATGACAAACGCGATGCTCAAACTCGTTGAATCGTGTGTCAATGTAGATTTCTTGTCCCCCCACCTTTAATGTGTCGTTGTGCTTCTTGGGCACTTCGACGACAAAGTGGCGTAGTACTTTCATGTAAAGTTGCAGTCATATTCAATTAGGACAGGTTGATTCTCAACCGTTTTCCAAATGTAAGTAGATTCTTCGTCCTCTAGATACACGTGGTACCTTCGAACGTTGTACTTGTACAGGGCTGCGTCATCTTCTTTGATGGCTGAAACTTTTGCGCGTCCAGCCTTCATGCCTACATAGTAGGCCATTGCGTCCTTGGGGTTTGGCCCAATGACAATCTTTCTAATTAGGTTCATGGTTTTAGTTTAGTGAGAGTCCACTAAACCAGTCGTCGGCATCGCACTCTTGATTATAGGCTTCTACCTGTAGGGTCATGAACTCTGCAAATTCGTTATCGTCTTCCGCGTTCCATCCGTAAGCTAGGTTCCACTTTCTGGCTTCCTCGGTTTCGTCCTCTACAAAACCAACGGCCATAGTGTACACCACGGTGTCGCTACCGTATTTCTTTACAACAGACTCTAACTCCTCAAAGATACCCTGTACTTCTTTTCGGAAAGCCTTTTTTAATATGTCGTCCATCATAGCTCGCTGATTGTATTTCCACCAGAAATAGTACCTGAGGTTGTTGTAAGGTCTGCCGTCATCAGCCATAAGCTAGAGCTGACACCAATAAGTTGGATTCGGTCTCCGGTATTGCCGCCTCTGGTGGTACCATTCTTATCTACGAAAAAAGAAGTTGCCGTTCCTGCTTCAGCAATCTGGGTATCAGTTTTATCTGATGTGGTTGAGTTTATAGTAACCCTTCCTTTGATTTTTGTTGTGTTGACCTTCGTGTTGAAGGTGATGGCGCTGGCGCTTCCGCTAGTAAACACAATTGTCAGTTGGGCGCCCGCAGCACAATCAGGGAGGGTTATTGTGCCGGACCCTTTGTTTGCCGCGTCAAATAGGTAAACACCGTTAGACGAGGTCATCGCTGTCGTTCCCGTGCCCAACGTAATAACATTAGAGTCACCTGCCGCAATCGTAATCGTATCGCCCGCCCTGCTTAGAGCTACGCCACTACCTCCGGCGAATGTAACAGTCTTACTGGTTCCTGCCGCGTCAGCAATTGTGAGAGTAGGTGAGGTAGTTCCCCCCGTGGTGGTGGTGACGCTTTCAAAAACAGGTAGCGTTCTTGTCTCAACAGCTTTACTTGAACTGTTCCAGACCAGCACGTTTGTGCTAGTGCTACCAGAGCTAACGGTATTCAGCTGAAGAGAACCCGCCTTTACTGTAGTGGAGGACAAAGACAGAGCTGAGTCATTACCAGCACCATCTTGAATAACCTTGAGAGTGCCTGAAAGGGCAGCTGCATCACTAGTCTTAAGTAGACCTTGGTAAGTGTTTTTGATTCGAGTCCCGCTAAGAGTCGCCATAGAATTAACTTTGGTACAAATATACTAGATGAGCAGACACCATAACGGTAGGCGCAGAAGGGACTTCAATAAACTAAACAAACGGTATGTAGCTAATAACTACATGAAGAAGTGGTCCCTTGTAGTGAGAGACATAAAAGCCAACTACGGCATACAACAAGCCGAGCTTGAGTTTATGGTTTACGTATACGACTTTGAATTTTTCACTGTGTCTCACGTAGCCAAGACCATGAAGCGGAGCAGAGAAAAACTTTACGAAAGAACCATACTTCCGCTAAAGAAGAAGGGTTGGATAGAAAATGTCTATCACGGAAAAGAAGTTGACCAGTATGTCAATGCGCTATTCCAAGAAAGGCGAAACCATGAACACCGTCTTGGTCTATCCCAGAAAGGGAGGATGATGGTGCAGAGAGTGTATAGAAAGTTGGACGGAAGCGAACCCATCACCTTTTAGAAATCATAGCCCCCTTATAGCTATCTCTAATCTCGTCAGGGTAGATTCTCTTTAACATGTACTCATTTTCAACGTTGCCTCCAGCGATGTCGTAGTACGTTTGCCCTTGATGGTCTACACCCGTGGCTACAATAATATCCGTGTGACTGTTGTATTTCTCGCCTTTCTCCCCCGATTTTTTGAACTTGTTAAACTTCCAATCTTTAGTGTTCTTAAAGTCACGTGTGTCTCCATGAACATCGTTGTAGCCCTTGAATAAAAGGTCGCCCGCCCTGAGTTCATTTACTTGTTTGCCGATGAGTCTTTTTGCTTCGTAAGCATCGTACTCATACGTCTCGTCTTTCTTTAGAGCCTTTGTCTTGAATGCATCGTTCATGTACATCCTGTGGGCACCATAGGGTCGGAAGCCCATTTCCTTAGCTTCTTTGTTTGAGTTAGCTCCTAAGAATCCTCTTACGTGAGCTGATGTAGTAGACGCACTCCAAGGAGTTCCTGTGGCGGTTGCCTTTTCACCACCAGCCCCATACGTGTCAGTAAAAAGAACGTCTTCGATGAACTCCCCCGAACGTGGGTCCTTCTCATCAAGGAACCTCACGGGTTGACCGGATACTTGTACCGGGTCTACAAAATTGTTTTGAATGTTGGCAGCCGTCATAGCGAGCCGCATCTCTGCTGCTTCCCTGTCTTCAAATCCGGGAGTATCTCCAGTGTACTCTGCCTTGCCCTTCTCTCCTGCCTTCCTCTTTTTGCGACCACCAAACAGGGCGCGAACACCCCTACCCGGTCCTTTTGCTTTAGCTACTTCCATGACGAAATGTAATTGCTGCACAATATACGGAATCTTGCAGCGTTAAGGATGTAGACAAACCTATCAAACCCCTTCATCATGAAGAACATCATCATCATCCTCACCGCCCTTCCGGGCTTCCTCTTCGCTCAAAGCGAAATCGACTTCAACATCATCGTGGCTCCTCAAGGAAACTTGTTCGCCTCTACGGTAAACAAGGACGCTGTATGGTCGCACTTCTTAGAGCCGCTATACTACAGCATCGACAACCCTGCCTTCGTTCCATTTGAATATGGCTCAACAGTGTTAGACTTTACTACAGGTCAAAAAGGAATCCACCACCTGCTGCTTACGGCTGATACCGATACGATTGCATACCTAATACTTCGCGTTGACAACACGGTACTGGCAACCACTAGCTACCGCGAGATTCTGGTCAACGAAGCGGAAGATGCACAAGCCACTTATGCTCCGTCACGGAACAATCAAGTGAACAGCATCTTTGGGCTTACACCCGGACTGCAAGATTAAAACTTTGCCTTAAGGTCTTTTCGGGTAAACAGTTTAGCAAGTCTAGTCGGATACTTTACAGTACCCCTGTTACCGAAGTTTTCGGTTCGATTAAACAAACCTCTGCTGACAGAAGTGACCCCGCGTTCCCTTTCTTCTTTTGTAGGGGGGACCTCGGTACCTCTGTTGGCACGTTTGTAAATCATTCCCCCACCATACATCTGACCCTTTTGTCTGGCGATTTGCTCGGCGGCTCTTCTGCGCCTTTCGGCGGCTTGCTCCTCTCGACTCTTCAGTGCCGACTGAGCAGAAGCGTTGGCACGGTCCATGAAGTATTCGTTGTCTGCGCCCTCATAGCTTTCATCTCTTTCTTGAGAGCCAAACTCGTCCATGAACTTCTCGACGAACTCAATCGATTTTTCGTTCTCTTGAGATAGGTCGATACCAGCTTCTTCCGCACGTGCCGCGAGGACAGATATGTCACCGGGCTTGACCATCTTGTCTCCAACACCATTTAGTACCTTGGGGAAGCTAGCACCACGGAATCCAGCCTGAGCAACTTCACGGTTCGGGTCATAGAACCTTGCGGTAGGAACCTTGATTTCATCAAACTCGATAGCTCCGTGAAAGTCTCCAACCTTCTTGTCCGTCATATAAGAACGCATTAGACTCAACTTCTCTTCGTCACTCTTGCCGTCTAGTGCTCTAGCAAAGTTGCTATTGCCAGAAGCAATCATCTTGTCAGCAGCGGCCAGAGCCTTGTCAGGGTTTTCATCAATGAATCTGTTAACCTTTGCCGCATATCGCTGGTACTGAGCGTCGAGTGAGCCCTCTCCCTTGAGATATGTTTTTCCGAAGGGGGTGTCCTTTAGTCGTTGTTGCTCTTCTGGAGACATAGCATCGAGACCGCCATCTGGAACATCAAAGTTGTAGGCATCAATCTTGCCTTCGCCTTGAGCAGACCGCATGCCCTCGTTGTTGCTGTATGCTACACTAGCCACGTCCTCTGTCCTGAAGTACGGGCTTGGCTTCTTTGTTGGGTCTCCGTTTGGGACATCGTTACCGTTTTCGGCATACTCCATCTTGCCTCCGTAACGCATGTACTTGTAAGGTTTTTCATCAACCTCACCTCCCATGGCGTACTTCTTTACCATAGCCCCGGCAAGAGCCTTCTTGAGGTCCCCACTTCCTTTGCCATCAGCAGCATAGAACGGAACCATCTTACCATTTACCTTAACCATCTTCATGGTTACAAATATAAAGGTATTACCTAAGGTCTGTGTCGTGCTTTCTTGAACCTCTGATGTAGCTGTTGACTCTTCCCATGGCCCAAGCAGCCATTGACGCGCCACGCCTAGAGCCCGACGAAAGCCAAGCACCCTGACCACGTCGGTACACCTTTGCTAGGGTTCCGTAAGAAATTCCGGAACTCTTGGCTTTCTTCTGGAGAGTGGCCTTTGTAGAGGCGTTCATTGGCTTAGCCTTAACCTTTGCCCCTTTCTTTGCCTCGGTTCTTTTCTTGAACTTAAGAAAGGAAATTTTCTTACCCTTACTGTACTCGTCCGCCATCGTCTTTTTGTTGGCGGCATCCTCCTCTACAGTCGCCTTGATTTCCCTACCCTGTCCGGGGTCGGTGTATCTAGCTGGGAGTCCGAGTCTGTACGGTTGCTTTCTTTTATTTGCCATGGCTAGCGACTTTGAAAGACGCCTCCTTTACAGCACCGGGGTGCGGCTGGTAGTCGCCCTTCATGAGATAATACCTACCCTGCTCCTCCATCCAGTGGTACCCGGACGGTGATGGAACAGATACCTTCTTAGAAGATACGCTTAGTTTTGGGCGTTCTGATTTACGAGCGGCTTTCATCTTTCTGACGTTTTCGCTCCTTGTCAATCATTTTCTGCATGGCGTCTTCGCGCCTACCAGACAGAAGATAGACCATGGCGTAGTTCTTCAATACTGAGTCTGGGATTTCAGCACTTGGGAATTCTTTTGCGAACCTGACTTTAGTGTCTGCGAAGTTCGACTCCTTAGTGAGCGGCTTCTTGGGATTACCCACAGCTGCACCTTTGTCTGCCTTCTTCTTTTTGTACTTGTAGTTCACCTAGCAAATATAGGTCACTTACTTAGACCCCAATTGTAGTTGCTGTACCCGCACTGCACCTTAAACTCTATAGACTTAATAGTGAGTCTAAGGTTTTCTCTTTGCTTCTTAATGCGTGCAGGAGTTTTGAAAGCATAGGTAATTAATCTGTCCCTATGGTGGTCTGACCCCCAGATGAGGTCCTTGTCGTTTCCGGCAAGTACTACGTCGTCTACGCGATACTCCGATTTTGTTTTGCCGTCAAACAGGACGACGTCGCACAGATGGATAGGGTCTCTCATACTCCTATAACGGAGGAGAACTCAGATTATTGCATCTGGTTTTTAGCCAGAAGAATCTTTACCTCTTGCACCTCTTTCAGTAACTGTTTGATGTCCTCTTTCATCTCGGAGTTGTCGGTCTCCAAGGCAATCACTCTCCCCTTCAGTGAGCTGTAATCTGACTGGTGTTTAATCCAAATGCCAATCAGTGAGCCTGCTATAAGCAAAAGCTCAAACTGTGTCAATGCGTCCATGTGACAAAAATAGTAATCAAGGTCCATACTTATTTCAAAACCAAAACATGTCCGGTTAGATTCACCGATTGTGATGACCCAACTTTCGACGCCCTAAGAGAATACACGTAAGTTCCGCCAGCGATGCCCGTCATAGACCAGTAGTCTTCGGGCTTCTCACCATACCAAACGGCTTGTCCCCATCTATTGTAAACGCGCATATCCCACTCTCTCCAACACTGCGGGTCTGTAACAGCATAAAAAGAATCATTCATCCCGTCACCGTTTGGCGTAACAGCATTAGGAATAAAAACATCTACGTCTTCGCACACCATGCCCCCTATATCTCCGCACGGCAACCCGCTATCACAATCAATGTATTCAGTTACCACCGAGTACTCTGTTAAGGTCACGGTGTCGGTTAGGTAGATATACTCCGTCAGGATTACATCAACGTAGGTTGTGTCATAAACAAAGGTCTCGGTGAATACGGTATCTGTCACATATATGTAGTTGTCTATATATGTCGTGTCGTACATGTATACCTCTATGTAGTTGTCTACTATCAGTGTATCAATTAGCGTGATAGTATCAGCTGGAAGCTCCACAAATACTGTATCGGTCTCGTACACGTATACAGTGTCCGTGATGGTGGGGTCTGGGCAGAAAGTGATTCTGTTGTCGCTCAGGTTGATGTCTGGATAGGTCTGTGTTTGGTTGAAGCTATTGCCGTTTGTCCATCCTTCTGGAAATGGGAAGTCGTCATACCCTGCCGTTTGACTATGATTGATTTGCCAGATTACAACCTCCCAGCAATATCCCTCTACCTCATTCTCTAGGATGCAGTCCCAGCTGAAGGGTGGGTTTAAGATGAAGTTTGAGAACCCGTTTGTCCATCCGTCGTTGTTTGATGTTGCCACATACGACCATCCGGGGTGAAATGTATTTGAACTACAGTCCGTGTTCTCTCCATAGTCCTCCCCAGTAACCTCATCAACGTAGTGAATACCGAACACCAAGTGGCTAACAGATTCATTGTTCCCTACATGAAAGCCGCCGGACTCTTCGCACACGTTATCGTCCCACTGGGTGAACTCATTGCACCCGCAGTTCTCCGTATTCAGCCATTGAACTTGGAATGAGTGTAGGCCGTCCGAAACAGCCGGAGGCGTGTAGCCTAGAAGCACTAGGTCACAGGTCTGAGAGAGCCCAATGAAGGGCATCAGAAAGATGAGAAGGAGAGGTGGTTTCATGGCACAAAGCTACCACCTTTTTAGGCATAGCTTTCCCATATTCACTCTCTAGTTATCGTGACGTTAGGGGCTCACGATTACCCCATGTGTCTAAGCCCCGTAGGTGTCAAACTGGTCCGCCCCAGCGGGCCAAGTGCGATACCGTTTCCGTGACTAGGCAAAGCAAAGGTACACGAAAAAAAATGAAAAGTCAAGTGTTTTTACTACGCTTTCTTAATGAATGATAGCAACGCACGTACAACCATGAATGCCCAGATTCCGATGAACGCATAGGAGACGTAAATAGAGGTCATTAGCTTGTTTACTTTTTGTCGGCTGCAAAAGTACGATTTAACGCGCCATTCGAGTCAGCAACCTTGTGAAAAAAGGTGTGAGTCATATATAGCTAGGGGATTATGCATGCATGCAAGCGGTCGCCGCACCTGACCGAAACGCATCCGAGCAACCCACCCCCTGCAAATCGTGTCGGGTCCGCGCAAACATTCCAGCGTTTTTCCCAGCGCACTCCGGCATCGGGGTCTCGTGACGTACACCACCACCTGATACGTGAGGTGAACAGACCTGCTCCGCATCGCGGTCCACGGACAAACCATGCAGGTACAATCCCACCCCTACCTACACGACCAGACCTATACACCCCAGACGTGGGTGAGCACATCAAATTTGTTGGGGCCTCACATACTATAATCAAAGTGTGGTGCGTTATAGGACTGAACGCGATAGCTAAAAACAATGTCAAATCCACATAACTCCCTGAACATGAGCAAGTTAGAAATCCTCCACAACCAAATCGACGAGACACGAGATTCAGTCGAGCAAATCTACCGGGACCTCAACCAGCCAGCGTACTTGGCTGAGACCCCAATCAACCACGAGTTGGAAGACTTGGTTGGAGCCGTTGTTAGAATCCGAGAGATGTTGCTGGAGTGCTACCAGTGCACCGAAACTCAGGAGACCAGAGCACACAAGGAGTTGTCCAAGGCTGTCAAGGCTATCTACAAAGCCAACTCCGAAATCCTCAAGGTCCACGAGTGCATGGCAAAGGCCACCAGCGTCCTGAACAAGCCGTCCAAGTAA
>VMHT01220949.1_pt1 | contig 16260 bp, 14 predicted proteins | sample 4693611 | NCBI WGS metagenome assembly VMHT01 (sample SAMN12280063, study PRJNA550983) | marine metagenome | isolation source: seawater sampled from same location over 5 years 0.02-0.2 micron viral filtrate | place: USA: collected off the coast of southern California halfway between the port... ... | reverse complement strand
GTAGAACTTCCAGCAAAACCAACTTGACCTGCTATAATACAATTATCTCCAATTTTATTATTGTGAGCAATATGTACTTGATTATCTAAGAATGTATTCTTGCCTATTATTGTATTTGATAATGAGCCTCTATCAATTGTAGAACCACATCCAATTTCACAGTTTTCATTTATTATTACAATGCCAATATGAGGATATCTTATATTTTGTTCTTGATTGGGAAAAAAACCAAAACCTTTTTTACCTATAACACATCCGTCTAATATACTAACATTATCTTTAATAACTGTATTTCGTATTATTACATTTGAACCAATTGAACAATTTGATCCAATAATTACATTTTTTTCAATAATTGTATTATGACCGATTAAACAATTTTTTCCTATTTTAACATTTTTACCAATTAAAACATTTTTTCCAAATTTTACTTTTTTCTTAAATGATGTTTTGGAAATATCCTTTGCAGAATCGTCAAAATCATCAACAATTGATTTAGGATAAAACTCTTTAGTAATTTTTGCCATTGTTAATAATACATTTTTAACAATAATTTTTTTACAAGAGTCAGGTAAAAACTTAGAAAGGTTATCTAAAGTAATACAATAAGAAGCTTGAGTTTTAGATGCTAATTCAGAATAATTTTTTGAGTGAAAAAAAGTTATGTCTTTATTTGTTGCAGAAAATAAATCTGAAACATTATGAATTTTGTCTTTTTTAAAATTTTCTTTATTTTCAACGTTAATATTAATAAGTAATTTTTCTATATTGAAAGGACCAACATTTTTAAAAAAAGGATTTATCATTAAAGAATACTTATCAAAACTTTAAATATTCTTTATATCAATAAATATTACTGATTATTTTCTATCAACGATAGTAGCAGACCATTGGGCATCAGCCATTTTTTTTTCACCAACAAATGCTTCACCTTTGTATTTCCAAACTCTACCATGAGATCTTATTGCTTCTATTTTTAATTCTAATTTACAATCAGGTATTACTGGATTTCTAAATCGAGCTTTTTCAACGCTCATTAAAAAAACTAATTTATTTTCATATTCTTTTTTATCAATACCTGCAGCCGTTAATGCTGCAGCGGCTTGTCCAAATGCTTCAACGATGAGAACTCCGGGCATAACTGGATTCCCTGGAAAATGGCCATTTACATAAAAAGCATCTTTTTTCACATTCATAATAGCTGTGGCAGAGTGGAGTTTTTTTATATCTTTGAGCTCATCAATTAAAAGCATTGGTTCTCTGTGCGGTAATAAAGATATAATATCATCTTTGGTTAATGAATTTTTATGACTCATAAGTTTTAATTAAATTTTACGCTTTTAACTTCTTTATTAAATATTTCCAGAATTTGCTGTGTTATATCCAATTCTGATTTACCAATAATTATATTCTTTTTTTGAATAATTAAAGATGCAGAATTATCAGAGGCATACTTTCCTAAAATTCTATTCAAATAAACAACCATTTCACTTGTAGCTCTTAATTTTTTTTGACTGATATTTTGATTAAATTTACTTTTATCTGTTCTGTAACTTTTTATTTCTTTTTCTAAAGATTTAATTTTTTTACTAAGTTCGTCTTTAGAAAGAATATTTTTTTGTTTTATTAGATCACTATCTTTTTTTTTTAAATCTTTTTCAATTTTATCAAACTCTTTATTCTTTTTTTTTACTATGGATAAAAAATCTTTTTCAACTTTTTTTCCAACATTGGACTCTTTTACAATTTTATCAATGTCTACATAAAAGATCTTTAATTGTTCTGCATGAGACAAATTCGGGGTAAGAATTAAAATAATTGATAGAAATAAAAAATTATATATTAAACGCATTCTTAAAAGGTTGTTCCTAAATTAAATTGAAAACTTTCAGTTTTATCAGTATCAGCTTTAGATAAATCTTGTGCTATAGAAAATGTCATAGGTCCAATAGGAGTAAACCAATCAACACCTATTCCAGTTGATGATCTTATTTTATTGGAGTCATCAATGGAGCTTGAATAATCAACGCCCCAAAGATTTGCAACATCAAGGAAATATTTAACATCTATATTTTCAACTGTTGTCAAAATCATGGGTAGTGAAGAAGTGAAATTCATTACAGTAGCATAATTTCCACCAACATAATCACCAGCATCCACTGGACCAATTGCTCCATATTGAAAGCCTTTTAATCTTTTTCTAGGTAAGCTTAATCTATCAGTTATTCTTACATCTTTATCTTTTAATGAATTAATCATAGAACCATATAGAGACACACTGGTAACAATTTCATTATTAAATTTTTTCCACGTTTGATATTCAAGAGTATTTCTAAATGAATATTCATCAGATATTAATGGTATGCCTTGAGCAAAAACAAAACGATTACCTTCGGAAGTTTGGAATCTTTGATTTCTATTATCAAAATCAATATTATAAGCTAGTTTGGTGTCAAAATAGCTTCCTGATTGTTTTTTTAAATTTGCACTTGCCTTTGAATTTGTGGTTAAATCTTCGAAATAGGTACTTATAGTTGGTCTAAAATATGTATTTTCGTATTGTTCAAATCCTGTACCAATTGAAAAACCAGTTTTAGTTGTTTCATATCCGTTATCAGTAAGCTTATCTATATTAGTGCTTTCAATAGTAGTAGATAATGTTTTATTTGAGTAATTGAAATTTGGATTTTTTACCGTGAAAGATCCTTTAATAGAGTCGTCAGTGACTCTTAATGAAGTTCCTAATTTAATTCCTTTTCCTAAAAAATTATTTTCTGTTACTGAAAATCCAAGAGTTCCACCCTCACTACCAACTCCTGCTCCAATTGTAATTTCACCAGTTGGTTTTTCTTCTACCTCAATATTTATAATTTTAGTGTTAGGCACACTTCCTTCAGTTATTTCAGACTTTACTTTTTTGAATATTCTCAAAGATTTAATATTATTAATTGATTTTGCATTTAGTAATTCATTAAAGGGGTCCCCTTCATCAACTTCAAGGGAATTTCTAATAACATTTTCTTGAGTGATGTTGTTTCCAAAAATATTGACTCTTTCAACATAAAATTTTTCACTTTCTTTAACTTTGAAAACAATATCAATTTTATTTTTGTCTAACTTATTTTCTATAATTTCAGCATTGATAAAGTCATATTCTCTAGATAAAGAAATCTTATCAATTTCTTCAACTACCCTAGAAATCTTATTGAAAGAATAGGTTTTATTTATTAATTTATTCAAATATTTACTAACATTAGTAAAATTATCTTTATTGTAATCTATAGGCAGATCGAGTGTAGCGTTATTGACGATATATTTTTCGCCAGCATTAATTTTATAAGTAAGTTTAAAAGTATTGTTGTCAAAATAATCTACTGTTGAAGAGTTTATTACAACATCATAATAACCTTTATTTAAATAAAATTTTTTCAATAATCTTTTGTCTGTTTCAAGAATTGATTTATTTAAATATTTTTTATTAGAAATAAATTTCCAAAATTTGTTTTCTTCACTGATAATTATACTTCTTAGTGTTCTATCTTTGATCTTTTTGTCACCTATAAATTCGATTTTAGAAATTTTTGCTTTATCACCTAAGTTTATATCAAAAATTAAATCAACTGTATTATTTGAATTTTCTTTAACTTTACTTTCAACTTTGGAAAAATAATATCCCATTAAATCTAAAGAACTTTTTATTTTTTTATTGTCTAATTTAACTTTAGAAATTAAAAAAGGTGCTTTATCTTTTGAAAAGATATTTTCTAAAATTTGTTTTGTCATAGTTTTTGATTTTAATCCTTCCACTACAACACTTTGAATAATTTTATTTTCTACAATATCAACTATAAGAATATTATTTTCGATTGATAATTTAATGTCCTCAAAAAAATTTGTATCATAAAGATTTTTTAAAATTTTATTTATTTGTTTGGAATCGTAATCTTGATTTAACTTAATATCACCATAAGTGATTATAGTTTCTTTAGAGATACGATCATTATTTAAAATTTTAACATTTTCAATAATAGTTGCATTTGCTAAATTGGTAAAAATTGTTGCAAAAAACAAAAAGATAAGTGTTAAATTTTTCATAAAAAAAAATCATACTACACTTAAAGATGACGTTTTCAATCTTACATATTCATTTAAACTCAATATTTCATTAATATTTTTGGGTACTTTAGACTTATATTTTTGAAATTCATTTAAGGTTAATATTTTTTTCAAAAAAAAGTGAATATCACTATAGGAAATTTTTTTTGCTAGAAAAAGATCCACTAAAGTATCGTTGGCACTTACTAAAACAGTTTCAAACAAACTGTCCGATTTGGGTAATAATTTTAAAATTTTATGAATTGGAAACTTTTTAAAAGGAACTTTTTGAAAATTTAAATCATTAAATAAATTTATATTTAATCTATTTTTCATATAACTCTTTGATTTATCTTTTTCATATAAAGAATTAAAAATTGGTATTTCCATCGATGTATCGTGAATTAAAACTTTTATAATACCACCGTAAAATTCAATTACGGAATGAACATAAGATGACGGCTGTATCAAAATATCGATTTTTTTATATTCTAAGTTAAATATTTTCTTAGCTTCAATTAATTCATAAACTTTATTTATTAAAGTTGCAGAATCTATAGAAATTTTTTTACCCATACTCCAATTTGGATGTTTGATTGCATCTTGGACTTTAATATTATTAAAATCAGATAGTTTTCTATCAAGAAAGGGACCACCGGACGCAGTTATATAAATTTTTTCTATATTTTTATAATTAGTATTTTTTATTAATTCATTAATAGAAAAATGCTCAGAGTCTATTGGTACAAATTTTGTTTTATTAAATTTTAATTGTTTGGATATCAGGTTCCACCCACAAATTATTGACTCTTTATTAGCAATAGCAATTTTTTTGGTATGTTTAATTATTTTATATGTTGGTGACAATCCCCCAATGCCAGAAATCGCACTCATTACATAATCAACTTTTTTTGGTAAAATAGATTTTAAATTTTCAAAATTTTTGTAAATATTAATTTTTTTTCCCTTGTAAAAATTTTTAGATTTTTTAAAACTTTTGAAGTCCGTTATAATTAAATTTTTAACATTAAATTGTTTGGCTTGATTAATTAAATGTTTATAATTTGTATTAGCTGTTAACAACTCAATCTTAAAATTTTTTTTATCTTTTTTGATGATATCCAATAAGGACTTTCCAATAGAACTCGTTGACCCAAGTATTACAATTTTTTTTTTCATTAAGCTAAATAACCAGTCAGCTGAATTAAATAATAAATAGGAAATGCAAAAATCATCCCATCAATTCTATCAAGTAAACCTCCATGACCTGGTATTAAATTTCCTGTGTTTTTTACTTTTGATTTCCTTTTGAAAAAAGAAATAATTATATCCCCAATTTGGCTTACTGAAGAAATCAATATTGTTGTTATAAACAAAGTTATTGTTACTTTATAATTTATATAATCAAAATATAATGAAATAAAAAGAATAGATAAAAAATAGCCACCTATCATTCCGGCATAAGTTTTGTTTGGGCTAATTTTTGTTAATTTGGGTCCTTTAAAAATCTTTCCAAAAACGTAACCACCAATATCAGTTGCAACACAAATAAAAAAAGGGACGAGTAAAGTGTAATCAATGGCTAATTGGTAAAAAGAATAAAAAGAAAAAATCAAAAAAATAAATCCTGACAATTTTTCATTTAATTTTTTTGTCATCTTATTCCACTCAAAAGAAGATACTAAAAAACAAATTATTATTAAAAATATAAGATAAAATGATCCCATTAGCATAAAATACAGCGCTATAGGTAATAATATTATTGAACTCAATATTCTTTTAGTAAAATCTTTCATTAAATTTTTCCAAAATTTCTTTTTATATTTTTATAGTTTTTAATAATCTTATTATAATCTTTTTCATTAAAATCAGGCCATAATTTCTTTTCAAAAAAAATCTCTGAATAAGCCAATTGCCATAGTAAAAAATTACTTAGTCTTTTAGTATTTCCGGTTCTGATTAATATATCTGGATCAGGTATGTTTTTTGTTTGAAGATATTTTTTAATATTTTTTTCATTAATTTTATCTTTATTTTTATTTAAATTTTTAAACGCATTAATTAATTCAAATTTAGAGCCATAATTTAATGCCAAATTAATTTGTAATTTTCTATTTTTAGAAGTTTTCTTTTCAGAAAAATTAAGCAATTTATTTAATCTTGATGAAAATTTTTTATTTCCAATAATTTTAAGTTTAATATTTTGTTTATGAAGCTCATTTAATCTATTAGTTAAAAAATTTTCCAACAAACTGAATAAAAAACTTATTTCCTTTTTGGGCCTTTTCCAATTCTCTGTTGAGAATGCATATAGTGTTAAAAATTTAATCTTATTTTTAATTGTTTCTTTTATAACTTTTTCTACTGTTTTTAGACCAGCCTTGTGACCTGCATTTCTTGAATTGTTGTTCTTTAGACCCCATCTCCCATTACCATCCATGATAATGGCCACATGATTTAATGGGTTCATATTGTCATTATTTCTTTTTCTTTTGCAGAAACTTTATCGTCTACAATTTTGATGTGATTGTCAGTTATAGTTTGAATATTTTTTTCAAAAGATTTTTCATCATCTTCACCAATTTCTTTTGATTTAAGAAGTTTTTTTAATTCTTCGTTTGCATCTCTTCTAATGTTTCTAATTGAGATTTTGCATTTTTCTCCCATCGATTTAATCAGCTTTTTTAATTCAGTTCTTCTTTCTTCATTTAGTTCTGGAATTGGCAACCTCACTAATTGACCATCAATTTGAGGATTTAATCCAAGCTCTGATTTTTTTATTGCTGCATCCACTAAAGGAACATTATTTTGATCCCAAACTTGTATGTTAATCATTCTTGGTTCAGGGGTTGTAATGCTAGCGACTTGATTAATTGGCATTTGTTGACCATAGACATCAACTTTTACCAAATCTAACATTGCAGCGTTTGCTCTTCCTGTTCTCAAAGATGATAATTCTTTTGAAAAAGCTTCTATAGATTTATCCATTTTAAGGTTGTGTGATTTTTCATCGAACATCTATTCACCTATTTTAATTCTACTAAACTCCTTAATCTTTAAATCATTAACAGAAAGTTCTTTTAAAACATCTTGTACTTTTTTTTTTGGCTCCATAACCCAAGCTTGAGTTAAAAGAGAGTTCTCTTCTTTAAATTTATTCATTTTACCCAGGCTAATTTTTTTAGCAATTTCATCAGGTTTACCAGAATTTTTAAGTTCTTCAGTCACTAATTCTTGTTCTTTATCAATAATAGATTTATCAATTAAACTAGACTCTAATGCTAATGGATTTGAAGCTGCTATATGCATTGATAACTGTTTACCAAAATTTTTAACTAAATCTGAATTATCTTTTGTTTCTAATGAAACCACTACTGCTAATTTTGCTAAATTGTCTTTAACAACAGTATGTAAATATTTAAAATTTGTTGTTGTAGAGTTAGAAATTGTTTTAGCTTTTCCTATTGTAATTTTTTCCCCTATTTTAGCAATTAAAGCTACTAGTGTTTCCTCAACAGTTGTTCCATTTTTCATTTTGCATTTTTTTAAATCTTCTATATTTGAATTTTTTTCGTTATTTAATTCACTTAATTCTTTAACAAAGTTAATAAAGTCATCATTTTTTGCAACGAAATCAGTTTCACAGTTTACTTCAATGATAGATGTTTTTTTCTCATCTCCACTTACAGCAACTACTCCCTCTTTAGCGTCTCTAGACATTTTTTTTGAAGCTTTTGAAATACCTTTTACCCTTAAAATTTCTACAGCTTTATCTAAATCTCCACCAGACTCCTTAATAGCTAAATTGCAATCTTTAAATCCAGCTCCAGTTGCTTCTCTAAGTTTTTTTACTTTTTCAATATCACTCATATTAATTTAATTTTTCACCTTTTTTTTTTGAAAATTTTTTTTCAAGTTTTTCTCTATCAATTTCTTGTACAGTTTTATCTTTTTTTTTATCTACTTCTTTTTTTTCTATTGTTTTTTTTGTTTCCATAATTGGTGCATCTTTTTTGGCAGCATTAATTGTTTCTTTGACTAAATTACAATATAGGTCAATTGAGCGTCTAGCATCATCATTCCCTGGAATTGGATAATCAATACCATCGGGGTTAGAGTTACTATCTAAAATAGCTATAATAGGAATTCCAAGTTTAACTGACTCTTGTATAGCCAATGACTCATAGTTAGTATCTATAATGAATACCAAATCAGGAGTTTTTTTCATTTCAGCAATACCACCTAAAGATCTTTCAAGTTTATCTTTTTTAACACTCATTTTTAAAAGCTCTTTTTTTGTAAAACCTCTATTTTCAGCTACAAGATCAGCCTCATATTTTTTCATCTTTTTAATTGAACCTGAAATAGTTCCCCAATTCGTTAGCATTCCACCCAGCCATCTATAATTTACAAAATATTGACCAGTATCTTTAGCAACTTCAGCTATAGCCTCAGATGCCTGTTTTTTTGTTGATACAAATAAAATTTTTCCATTATTAGAAATTGTACTATAAATTTTTTCTAGAGCGATTTTTGTAAGTTCTAGAGTTTGTGTTAAATCAATAATATGGATTGAGTCTCTTTTTCCAAAAATGTATTTTTTCATTTTTGGGTTCCATCTTAGGGTTTTATGTCCTAAATGGACTCCTGCTTCTAATAATTGTTGAATTGTTACGTTTGGTATTTTCATATTTATTCCCGGTTAAGCCACCACAGTAATTTCCAATTAAGGACCGGAGGTATAAAACCAACAACTGTGTGCGTGTTAATTTAATTTTTGAGGAATATTTACAAAGTTTCAATCAAATTAACAAGCTTAAATTAGCTAATTATTGCTGAAATTTCCTTATTTCTAAGAAGATTCAATGTTTTTCTGTCAATATTTCTCTTATTTTTTAATTGAAAATTATAATCATTTTTTTTATCACTTAGTTTTATCTTAATTAAAGTATTACCATTTTCAGGTAAGTAATTTGATATATCATCAAGTTCTTTAAGAGATTTTAGATTAAAAGTTACTTCTGAAATTGGTTTATTTAATAGGTCTTTTAAAGAGGCAATTTTTTGAACATTAATTCTTTTAAATCTGTTTTCTTCATTAGAAATTGATTTAACAAGTGTTAAAATAATCGAGTCTCCCTCTTTTAAAATTTCCCGGTTTAATTCTAAAATGTCTGAAAAAATAAAGAGTTCAAAAACACTTGTTAAATCAGTAAGTTTTAATACCGCATAGGCATTTCCTTTTGCTGTTTTCCTTTCTTGAATTTTTAATAATGTAGCGGCAATATTTGTATCCTTTAAATCATCATTATTATTGAAGTTTTGATAATCAATAATATTATAATCATCAAATACATCTTTATATTGGTTCAGTGGATGATCGGATATAAAAAAGCCTACTGCTTCAAACTCTTTAGACAATCTTTCTTCAAATTTCCAATCTTCTATACTAGTTATTATTTCATTTTCTTGATTTTCATTTTCTCCAAATAAATCTATTTGATTATTAGATTTATTTTCAAAAATATTTTTAGATTTAATTATAAAATTAGGTATTGAGTTAAATAAAGACTGCCTATTTGAGTTTAAATTATCAAAAGTTCCAGCTTTTACTAGTCCTTCTAATTGAAGTTTATTTATATCTTTTGGATTTACACGGTTTAAAAAATCTGTGAGGCTTTTAAATTTACCATTACGGGATCTTTCCTGAATAATATTTGATATTGCCTCATAACCAACCGCTTTAATGGCTCCCAAAGCATAATAAAATTTTTCATCTTCAGTCCTAAAATCTGCAAAACATTTGTTAATATCAGGTCTTAAAACTTGGATATTAAGTCTTTTTAGTTCTTCAAAAAACTCACTTAGTTTATTTTGATTTGAAATATCCATTGTCATCGAAGCAGCAATAAATTCTTTTGGATAATAAGTTTTCAAAAAAGCAGTTTGATAGGAAATAATAGCATATGCAGCTGCGTGGCTTTTATTAAATCCATATTCAGCGAATGGTTCAATCTTTAAAAAGATACTTGCGGCTACATCTTTACTAATTCCATTGTTAACAGCACCTAAAATAAAATTTTGTTTTTGTTTTTCTAATTCAGCTCTCTTTTTTTTACCCATAGCTCTTCTTAGCAGATCTGCTTGACCAGCTGAAAATCCAGATAATTTCTGAGCTATTTGCATAACTTGCTCTTGGTAAATAATTACACCATACGTAGGTTTTAAAATATCTTCTAATAATGGATGTAAATAATCAGGAGTTTGTTTTCCATTTTTACAATCATTGTAAGTTGGAATATTGCTCATTGGTCCTGGTCTGTATAAAGCAACTAAAGCAATAATATCTTCAATATGATTTGGTTTCATTTGTAATAGTGCTTCTCTCATTCCAGCACTTTCAATTTGAAATAAGCCAACAGTTTTACCTGATGATAATAATTCAAATACTTTTTGATCTTCAAAATTAATATTTTCAATGTCAAAATCTTTAACTTTTTTTCTTATTAATTTTTGAGTATTATTTATTACTGTTAAGGTTTTAAGCCCTAAAAAATCAAATTTAATTAAACCAGCATTCTCTGCTGAATACATATCAAATTGAGTAGGAGGTAATAATAAATCAGCCGAAGCGTCCTTATAAAGTGGGACTATTTCAGACAGTTTTTTATCAGCAATTACTACACCAGCGGCATGAGTGGCTACGTTTCGATTTAATCCCTCTAATTTTAATGAAAGATCGGTAAGTTTTTTTACTCTAGTATCTTCTTTAATTAATTTTTGGAGTCTAGGTTCACTACCTATACATTCAGTTAAGTTTTGAGGTCTTGAGGGGTCAAATGGAATCATTTTTGAGATACTGTCAACAAAACCATAGGCCAAACCTAAAACTCTACCAACATCTCTTATAACCATTCTTGCTTTTAGTTTGCCAAATGTAATTATGTGAGCAACACTATTTTTATACTTTTTAGTTAAATATTCAAAAACTAAATCTCTTTTTTCTTCACAGAAATCTATATCAAAGTCAGGCATTGAAATACGATCAGGATTTAAAAATCTCTCAAAAATCAGATTAAATTTAATTGGATCTACATCAGTAATTGATAAACACCAGGCCACTAAAGATCCAGCTCCTGAACCTCTACCAGGTCCAACTGGTATGTCATTATTTTTAGCCCATTTAATATAATCTGAAACAATTAAAAAATAACTAGCATATTTCATTTCGATAATGATGTTTAATTCATGATCAAGTCTATCTTTATAAATTAAATACTTTTCATTAGATGGCAGATCATTAGTCTCTAATTTAAAAAATTTTTGAAATTTTTCATGCAAGCCTTCCAAAGAATTTTTTTTTAAAATTTCATCAGCATTACCTCCTTTTTCTGAACTTATGTTAGGTAATATAGGCTTTGAAAATAAAGGTCTAAAAGAACATCTGTATGAAAAATTATAATTATTTTCTAAAGCCTCAGGTAAATCAGCAAACAATTCTGACATTTCAACATTATTTTTGAGATAATGCTGATCGCTATATATCAATCTATTTTTTTCATTTATGTACGTTTTGTTTTTAATACAAATCAAAGCATCATGTGCCTCATGCATATCTTGGTTGATATAAAACACTTCATTTGTTGCAATTATTGGAATTTCTAATTTTGAAGATTTTGATAAATTGAACTTTTCAAAAGCAATTTCATTTTGATCTCCGTGACGTTGAATTTCAATATAAAATCGATTGTTAAATTTCAATTTTAATTTTGAGTATAATTCATCTATTTCAGTGAACTTACCTTTGTTAAACAACTCACCAAACAAGCCGTTTACAGTTCCTGAAAATAAAGAAATTCCATTATTTGTATTTAATAATTCATCAAAATCTAAATGAGGGTCAGAAAGGTCATCATTTTTCAAATATGACAGAGATGATAACTCAATTATTCTTTTATAACCCTCTTCACTAAGTGCATACAAAGGTAATAAACCTACTGTATCCCCATATTTAAAATTTATTTGAGTTCCAATAATAGGTTGAGTTCCCACTTTTGAAATTTTTTCTGCAAACTCTAAAGCTCCACATAAGTTAGACGTATCGCTTAATCCTAATGCTCTAATTTTATTTTCTTTAGAAAATTCTTTCAAATCATCTATTTTAATTGCACCTTCACATATTGAAAATTGCGAGTGGATTTTTAAATGATTAAAGTTTTGATTTTTAGACTCAGGCATTAATGGTTTTTATACTACCATCAACTATTTCCAATAAGCAATCAGACTTATTTGCAAAAAATCTATTATGAGTTGCAAATATAATCAATCTGTTAGAATTTATTTGTTTTTTAAGAATCTCAAAAACTACTTTTGCAGTGTCCATGTCTAAACTACCAGTTGGTTCGTCAGCTAAAATAATTTGAGGGTCGTTAATTAATGCTCTAGCAATGGATATTCTTTGTTTTTCACCTCCTGATAATTGAGATGGATAATGATCCATTCTATTTAAAAGACCAACTTTTTTTAATAAAGCTTTTGCTCTAGATATTGATAGTTTTTTGTCATTTTCTACAGCTAAACTTGCAAGATATATATTTTCTAATGCAGTGAAATCTGGAAGTAAATTGTCTTGTTGATAAATTATTCCAATTTTATTGGCTCTTAAAATATCATTTTTTTGGGTGTTATTAAAATGAATTTGTTTGTTATCAATAATAATGGAACCAGAATTAGGTCTATCAATTAATGAAAGTAAATTTAAAAGAGTTGATTTTCCTGACCCTGAAGGACCCATTAAAGAATAAATTTTTCCTTTTTTAAATTTATAAGAAATTTTTTTAAGCACTTTGATTTTTTTAAAATTATCAAAAGTTTTAGTTAAGTTTGAAACTTGCACAATATTATTCATATTTTAATGCTTTGATTGGGTCTAATTTTGCCGCCTTGAGGGCTGGAAAAATTGAAACAATAATAGTTATAAATATTGAGCTCAAGGATATAATCAAAATTGATATAGGGTTTATTTCAGATGGCATTGTACTTAAAAAATAAATTTCTTCCGGAAATAATGAAATATTAAAAACTGAACTAAGGAATTGACGTAAATTTTCAACATACATAGAAAATGTTACTCCTAGAATTATACCGAAAATAGTCGCTGAAGTTCCTATAATAACACCAATTAAAAAAAATATCTTTATAATAGATTTATTTAGAACACCTATTGATTTTAAAATAGCAATATCGCGTGTCTTATTTTTGACTAATATTGTTAGTCCTGAGATAATATTAAAAGCAGCAACAATAATAATTAATGACAAAATAATAAACATTACATTTCTCTCAACTTTTAAAGCTGAAAATAAAGAACTGTTCATATCAGACCAAGAATAAACAAATTCACCTGGAAAATTATTTTGAACAATCTTTTTTTGATAATTAATATTTTGAGGATTATTAAGATAAATTTCTAAATTTCTATCATTTTGATCCAAACCAAAAAAATCTTCTAAAGTTTTTAGATTAATAAATGCTATATTATTATCAAATTCAGCCATTCCACTCTCAAAAATTGAAGTTACTAAAAAAGTTTTTTGTTTTGGTAAATTTCCAATAATTGTTTCCATACCTGCTGATGACATTAAAGTAATACTATCTCCCACATCAAGATTAAGAGTAAAGATTAATTCTTTGCCTATTGAAATATAGTTTTTTAATAAATCTCCTTTTTTTTTTAATGAAATATCATTTTCAAATATTTTCAGATTTGAAAAATCATTACTTTTATAACCTCTTAGCAAAATACCTTTTGAGGTTCCTTTTTGAATAATCACAGCTTCTCCAGAATTACTAAAAATTAAATTTTTTGATATATCTTTGAGGTTCTGATTTATTTGACTAGGCTCAATCTTATTTTCATATGGGTCAACAGTGATATGAGCATTAAAACCAACTATCTTATTGATCAGCTCTGCTCTAAAACCATTCATTACTGACATTACTATAATTAAAACAGCCACTCCAAGACCTATACCTATAAAAGAAAAAATTGAAATAATATTTAGAAAGCCATCTTTTTTTCTAGCTTTCAAAAATCTAAATGTAATTTCTTTTTCTAATGTGGAAATCAAATTTTTGCTTTTTGTTTTTTGATAATATTAATAATTTCAGTCAAGTTAATTTTTTGTGTTTCTTTACCAATCTCTTTAAATTCTAGCAATTCCCCATCTGTTTGTTTGCCAATAATTATTTGAAAAGGGGCACCAATGAGGTTCATTTTTTTTACTTTAGATGAAAAGTTTTCATCAGTATCATCAATTATCGACTCAATATTATTCTTCACCAATTCCAAATTAATTTTATTTGCTTTTTTTAGTGCTGTATTATCATTTTTATTAATCATAGGTATTATAGATACATCATATGGAGCAACAGAAATTGGCCATTTCATGACTTCATTTTTTTCATCATATTTAGCCTCAATTATAGCTCCAACCAACCTTGATACTCCTATTCCATAAGATCCCATTTTTACAAAATCCTTTTTACCACCAGGAAGATCTACCGATCCTCCCATTGGTTTAGAATATTTGTCTCCAAAATAAAAAATATGACCTACCTCAATACCTTTTGTTTTTAGTCTGTTTGACTCTGAAACTTTCTTTTCAAATTCATCTTTGTTGAATTTTTCATCCGTTACAGAATAAAATTGTTCATATTTTTTTCTTAACTCCTCAAGAGATTTTTTTTCAACTTTTGTTCCATCACTATTTAAATCAAAAATTCTTTTATCTGTGAAGATTTTGCTTTCCCCTGTTTCAGCCAGTATAATAAATTCATGTGATAAATTGCCTCCAATTGGTCCTGTGTCTGCAGCCATTGGTATAGCTGTCAAATCTAATCTTTTAAATGTTTTTAAATAAGATAAAAAAAATTTATTATATGAAAATAAAGCTTCTTCATCATTAATATCAAATGAATAAGCATCTTTCATATAAAATTCTCTACATCTCATAATTCCAAATCTTGGTCTTATTTCATCTCTAAACTTCCATTGAATATGATATAAAAGTTGTGGTAAAGATTTATATGATTTAACTGATGACCTAAATATATCAGTTACAAGCTCTTCGTTAGTTGGGCCATAAAGCATTTCACGATCTTGACGATCTTTAATTCGAAGCATTTCTTCACCATAGTCCTCATAACGTCCACTTTCTTTCCATATTTCACTTGATTGAATTGTTGGCATTAAGATTTCTTGTGCACCAATTTTATTTTGTTCTTCTCTAACAATCTGTTCAATTTTTTTCATTACTTTAAAACCTAAAGGTAACCATGAATAAATACCGGCTGAAGACTGTTTTATCATTCCCACCCTCAACATAAGCTGATGCGATTTTATTTTAGCTTCAGAAGGATTATTTTTTAAAATTGGGATAAATGATTTTGAAATATACATGTTAAATGAGTATATTTCTTAAATTCAAATATTCAAATTTCATTAACAAATAAATTATTGCGAATAAAATCGTTGTTATTACAGTGCAATAAATGAATTTTTTGATCATTTTAGGATTTTCAGGTGATCCTGGATCTTCACCATCAATTTTGATTAATTTTTTTCTCTCAACATCTATTGGTAAAATCGCAAAAAATACAATCCACCAAATTATTATATAGATTATAGCTAATCCTGTAATACTCATTAAATTTTAACTAAATTAATATTTGTATATGGTTTTTTTCCTGTCTTTTCTTTTGTGAATTTTCTACAAGATATTTTAAGTGCATCAATTAAGTTATGTTCTTGCTGTTTATTACCAAGTTTAAATGTTCTAGTGGTTTTTTCGATTTCATCTTCCAAACCATAAATAAACTCTTCTTTGTCATAAATAGGTAATCCCCTAAATGTAGTTACTGGACTATTGTGAATATTACCTTTTGGAGTAATCAAAATTGTTACTTCTAAAAATCCATTAGCTCCTAGATTTTTTCTATCTTTTATTGATTGAGAATCTTCTTCAACACTAATATTTCCATCTAGATATAATCTGCCACTAGGAGCTTTGTCGTATACCTCTGGTTTATCACCTGGATATAATTTTACTATATCTCCATTTTCAACCTGAACAGGATGAGGTACCTGCATTTCTTTTGCAAAGT
>VMHT01112458.1_pt1 | contig 16260 bp, 19 predicted proteins | sample 4693611 | NCBI WGS metagenome assembly VMHT01 (sample SAMN12280063, study PRJNA550983) | marine metagenome | isolation source: seawater sampled from same location over 5 years 0.02-0.2 micron viral filtrate | place: USA: collected off the coast of southern California halfway between the port... ... | reverse complement strand
GCTGACCAATCCCTTGTCTAAGATATATTCAAGATGACTAATTTTAGGATTGAAAAATCTATCCATATTGATTGCCTCTCGGATTACTTTAAAATCGCCTACACCTTTTTTGAAGAAAAAATCATTGGGCAACGAATTATACATGACATATGGAATACGCTTTCTTTCGAAATAGTTTTGCAAATCAAACACATTGTCTAGGAAACGCATTGTAAAATTATGTTCTATGTCGTATCCTTGTTTGCCCCTAATAAAACTGACATTGTCTAAGGTTTTCCATGTTCTCCAGGAGAGATCAGTTTGAGGCAATCTTCCTTTCTTGTGATTATCATTTGTTACATAATCATTTCTATTTTGACTAGACCAGCCAATCACAGCAAAGTATTTGTCACGCTTATGTCTTTCTAACCAGACCTTTGTAGTGAAACTAATCCTATCATTGCCTCTGCCACCCATAGCAAAATTGCACAATGCCATTTTGTATTGTTCAGCCAATATTTTTGTGGTAAATGTATCAACCCCGTCTTTGGGACGGTTAGTTAAGAAACTGCATCCATTTGAAAATAATATCATAGTAGTGTATTATAACATAATTATTAATAAAATGTCAGTAAAAAATATAAATTCACTCAAGTATTTTCTAGATCGTTGGGAAACAGTTGATTCTGAGTACAGCTATACTGTTCCTTATCATCCTGATATCGATCCAAACTTCACAAGTTTACCAACCTTTGTTGCAGAGTTTCATGAGTGTAAGGTGCACACCTGCCCGTTGCTTATGACTCGAGAGAATAAAATGATTACACAGCACGTATGGAATCTTACACACAAAAACAAACACAAGGCTTACAAGAGACACAGGCTATGGAAAACTTGGGACGACACAATGTATGTTGACCTCCCACCTGTTACACAATCATTCAACGAGACCAATACCTATGTGTGGTTGCCAATTGATCCAGAAAGTGTAGAGAATCCGTGGCACATATGGATTGACGTCATATCCAAATTCAGACTGTTGGAAAAAAGATGGTCGACAAACTTTGCACGATATTGTTTTGTACTAGCTAACCATAGTAAGTATTTCGAAAAAGTTTGCAAAGAACTTTTCCCAGATGTTAAAATAGTTGTGATGCCAAAGGGTGAAACATGGAAGTTCAAACATATATTGGTGCCTAGTTTGAGTAATCATATGGACGGAGTAATAACTCCTCCACTTGCACCTTGGTTACGCCACTTTAAAGGTTTGAACAATTTAAAAGAAGTGCGACCGCATAGAAAGATATTTGTACTTAGACCAAACGCTGTCACAAGGCGAATTCAGAACTCAGATGAGTTACTGTTAAATTTAAAAGGTTGGGAGACAGTAGTTTTAGAAAATATGACCATAAAGGAGCAAATGAAAACGTTTGCAGAGTCTACACACGTATTGGCGGCACACGGTGCAGGATTAATCAACTTGTTATGGTGTCAGCCCGGAACAAAGGTTATAGAAGTGCAACCAAAAACTGAGATATACAAAAAAGATAAAAATATGATCTACGGTTACAAAAAAATTAACAAGCGAGTGTATCCTTTACTATCACATAATTTAGGACTAGAACACAAACTATTTTTAGCAGACAGTGTTATGGTGCCAAAAACTAAAGATGGAAAGAAGCCACCAGGCATAAAAAGATTCACAGATATGATCACTTTTAAAATAAACATACCAGAAATAATGGAGCATCTAGAATGACACTATCAGTACTACAAAAGACACCTATCCTTATAAAAGATCCATACCCACATGTAATAATAGAGGATGCCTTGCCGGAAGAGATCTATAATCAGTTAGATAAAGAATGGCCCACACAACAATTACTGGCGACTGCTCCTTATGATAACGGAATATGTTACAGGTTAAAGTCTGACCAAATGTTAAAACAGGGTGTTGTATCAGACCTATGGAAAGAATTTTCAGAATATCACACTTCAGCAAATTTTTATAACGAAGTGAAAAATATTTTTGGTGACTTAATGCCTGATATAAAAAATATTAGTGAGACAATAAGTCCACGTGGTTGGGATAAGGGCGGAGACAAAATAGGAACAGACTGTCAGACAGTCATGCACGAGCCTGTAGACTTTAGTTCAAGGACTCCACACATAGACAATCCGAGAGAGATATACGCTGGTTTACTTTACATGCCATATGCAGATTGTAAAAGCACAGGAGGAGAATTTCAAATCCATAAACAATCGACAAAAGTAACAGAAGTAAACAAAAACGGAGGTAGAGCCGTTGGTGACAAAGCAGGAGAAATAGTTAAGACTGTGCCCTACAAACGTAACACCTTCGTTATGTTTTGTAACAATTCAACAAACACAGTACACAGTGTATCTGCAAGGAAAAATGCTGTCAAACACAGGAGAAGTGTCAATATCATTGCGGAATACAACAAGGTAGCAAAACGTTCGATGTTTGATGTCAAGGAACTTAGAAAGTGAACATAGCAGGCATACACACAACCAAACCACGAACACAAAGGTACGTTGACGCTTTTGTACGAGGCACTCCCGGACCAAATAAGATGTACCAATTCAGAGACCTTGCTAACTTGCCAGAAGAAAATTTAACCATGTATGGAATACTTGCCGGGTCAGGAGAAGTATACAAATGGTGTGAAAAAGAAAACAAAGATTTTTATTTTATGGATCATGGTTACTTCACAAACGCCCATGACCATCCACACTGGCTAAGAATAACAAAAAACAAACACTGTCAGAATATTTTGCAAAACAGACCCACAGACAGGTACGAGAAAAATTTCAAGCAAGACATCAAACCATGGAACAAAGAGGGGAGCAGAATTTTGGTATTGCCTCCAACAAACGCAATAGCAAACTTTTTTGGTGCTGAGGATTGGTTGGATACAACCTTAAAGACACTGAAACAGCACACTGATAGACCACTAGATGTAAGAGAGAAACCTTACAACCCAACTGTGGCAGTCGATCATGTTGGTGCAACTGTTAAAGTAGAAAGACCAACAGTCAACAAAGGCAAAATTAATTGGACAGACTATTATGCAACAGTGACATACAATTCAAATACAATGGTTGCCAGTCTGGCTAATGGCGTGCCAGTTTTGTGTGATCCAAGAAATTGTGCGGCCGCACCTATATCAGAAACAGATTTTACTAAAGTCGAATCGCCAAAGTATGGCGACAGGGTGGCACTTTTTTCAAGCCTGGCATACAACAACTTTAGTCTTAAAGAAATGAACGATGGCACAGCGTGGAGAATACTAAATGGCTGACAAACTTAAACCAGAGAACGTTAAAGTTGTGGAAAAAATTAGGAAGTTTGAAGCAGAGCTGTTTAGGACACACGACTTCAAACTATATAAAAACTACTGTGTTCCGGAGTATCATGTGGCAAATTCAAAAAACGTGCTGAGTTTTGGAATAGGAGGAGATGCCAATTTTGAAAAACTAATTTGTGTTGACAATAGAGATCTAGATGTAAGGATGTTTGATCCAACACCTGCTACAGTGTTTTGGATAAGAAATATTTTAAGAAGGGGAGGTGGACACTATTTCGACAGTATTGTAAAAGGTGCCAAGATTAGTCAAAAAATAGTTAAGGACTGTCTTAAATTTTATCCTGTGGCATATGGACCAAATAACGGCACTTTCACTTTTTATCCACCCGAAGAGCACAAAGATATGTGGAACCGAATTCCCACACCTGCCAGTTTTTCTTTGATTGATTTAGGTAGCAACATTAAACCGATAGAGGTTGAATGCAAAAATATCAGTACAATAATGCGAGAATTTGAATGGGACAGCATCGACATACTTAAAACAGATGTGGAAGGATTGTGGTACGAGGTTGGTAAAGAAATTGTAAACTTGGATGTCAAGTATTGGGTGTCAGAGATAGAATTAGGTATAGGAATGTCCATAGACAAATCATTTGAAAAAGTAAGAGAGCTTTACAATTTGCTCAGTGCAAAGTATAATGTGTATGTAAACAGGCAGAGGAACAAGAAAATGATGGAACTAATTTTCTTCAGGAAGGACGTTGATGAAGGTTGAGATATTTCGTAGAACGGTAAAAGATCGTAAACGTGGCAACAGTTATGAATTATTATATCATCTCAAAGAAGGAATAGAGGCGTCCGGAGATGAAGCAGTAATTGTTAATGAAAATAGATCTGGCCCAACTGTAAAAGGTGAAATGACGCCAACAGCACCCATGGCGGCAATGTTTGGCTATGGTGGAGACAGACAGATGCATCATACGAAAGGTAGACGTAGAGAACTTGCAGACAACTGTCGAGCTAAAAAAATACCATTAATTACATTCGATGGTGGATTACTTTCTAGTTTTGGAAACGTTTCTACTTCTCCAGATCACCATTTTAGAGTATCACTATACACACCAATGAACGACGGAAATTTCCTATCGGATGACAGCCCAGGTGATCGCTGGGAGATGTTGGTGAAAAAATTTAATGTCAAATATGAACCGTGGAGAAAATCAAATCCAGAAGATCCAATCTTATTTGGACTACAACCAAAAGACAACTGGAGCATGAACGAACTTGATCCAATAGATTGGTTCAACGATGTTTATAAAAAACTAAGGCCAATCACCAAAAGGAAATTTATTGTCAGACCTCATCCTAACAATGTATCGAACATATTGGAACGTAGGAAAGAACTGCCTGATGATATCGAGCTACAGTACACACAAAAAAATTTTGTTGGAGATGAGAAAAAGCACTATAGATTTCACTTTCAGGAGGCCTTAAATAATTGCCATGCTTTTATTACTCACAATTCTACTGCCAGTGTCGACTCTTGCGTTCGTGGAGTCCCTACCTTTGTTACCTCAGATCTTGCACTTTGTTGGACAGTAGCAAACAAGGATCTTACAAAAATTGAATCTCCAGACTATCCAGAGCGTGAACAATGGGTAAACGACTTGGGCTACAAATTATGGAGCATCAAAGAAATTAGAGACGGCACAGTCTATAAAAGGTTCAAATCAAAACTAGGTCTATAATGTGCGGAATATACGGAATTACAAAACACGATCCTGAATTTATTCACAACTACATTCAGGTCTGCAAACACAGAGGTCCCGATGGTGAAAAAGTTTGGTGGGATCCGGATCACAAAATTACTCTTGGACACAATCTATTGAGTATTATGGCCAACCCTAAACTATCAATACAACCATGGAAGACACCAAAAGGAAACACGCTTGTATACAACGGCGAAATATTCAACTATTACGAGCTTAAAGAAAAATATTCGGGCAAAGGCTTTGCTGGAATCACTGGATGTGATACTGAATTACTTGCATGGGGATTAGACGAATTTGGCTTAGATTTTTTAGATGAGATTGATTCAATGCATGGATTTGCCTACTACAAACACAAAGAACAAGAATTATGGATATCTAGAGACCATGCTGGTATCAAGCCTTTGTACTATGCAGAAATAGATGATGGGTTGGTTTTTGGATCAGAAGTCAAAGGTCTCCTAGACAAGGTGCCTGGTTCAAGACAAATAGATCGTCTCGCGGCAAGTTTCCAAAGTAGGACAGGTCTGAATCCTTTACGAAATACATTGTTTAGTGGCATAAAAAAATTATTGCCCGGAGAAACAATAGTATGGGATATTACAAATAAAAAAATTATTAGTACAAAGAGAATTTACATCAAACCAAACAGCAATATGAAATTTGATCCTAAAGAGTTTAAAACGGAATTAGCACAGGCTGTAAAACGTTGTTCAATTGGACAAAGAAAAATTGGAGTGTTTTTGAGTGGCGGCCTAGATTCAAGCGTAGTTGCTTACGAATTAGGCAAAATCCATGACAAAGTTTACACCTTCACTAATACCTTTACTCCTACTCCTGAGCCAGATGAACACACAGAAGACTACAACAGTGATGCATTAGTGGCCAAAGAGCTTGTAGAGAAGGAAAATTTTCAACACACTGAGATTGAGATAACACCAAAAATATTTAAAGATGCCTGGAACGATTCAGTTTACTTTGGGGAACAACCTGTGTACACACCAAACTCTTCTATGTACTGCCATACAAATAAAGTATTGGCTGACAACGGTATTGTTGTAACAATGGCTGGAGATATGGGAGATGAAATATTCGGAGGATATACCAAATATCAACACATCTTCGAGAGAAGATTCAAACTTTTCAAATGGAGGGACATACTTAGACTATGGCTTAATAGATTAAAAAGGCCTGTGCATTTGATCGACAACATATTGCCTGATGATGTTTTAATAGATGAATTTAGCAAGTGTTACTCGAAAGAACTCTGGAATAAAAAAGATCCAACTGCTTCCTACATGGCATTAGATTGTGTTACCCAAGTGCCAGCAGAATTTTTCAGCAGGAATGACAAATACGGAATGGCATACGGCATGGAGGGACGTTTTCCCCTTGCCTCAAAATTTTTTATGCAATATTGTTTAAACATACAAACAAGGTATAAAATAGGAAGTGGAAAGCGAGACACAAAACTTTTAACAAAAAAAGCATACAGTCGCAAACTTCCACCTGCAATTTTAAATAAAAGTAAGACAGGGTGGACAGTGCCAATCGGACATTGGCTCAAAGCAAATGTAAACAAGGAATTAAACGATTTTTATAATTCAGGAATAGGTGAAGGTAACGAAATCAACAGAGTTACATTGAATTCTAAAGTTGGTAAGAGTCTAATACCTGGTTGGGCATATAAAAGTTGGAAGGAAATTTACAAGATTAAATATTGATTATGAGCAGTCTAGCAGTTATCACAACATTTCCACCTAATAGGTGGACAGCATATGCCAAGAGAATGATAGAGAGTCATGTGCAATATTGGCCTGATGACGTTACTCTTTATGCATATCACGAAGGCAATAAACCAGAGTTTAATCATTCCAAAGTAAAATTTATTAATATTGAAAAAGAAAATCCTGAATTAGTTAAATTTAAACAAAGGCATAAAGACGATCCTGTTGCCAACGGCGAGACTAAAGAAATTCCCGGAGGCGTGAGAAGAGATCCGGCCGCGGGAAAGAACGACAAGGGCAAAGGCTCCTACCTATGGGACGCTGTTAGATTCTCACACAAAACTTTTGCGGTTGATCATGCAATTAAAACAATAGACGCAGACTACATCTTATGGCTTGATGCTGACACATACACTTTTAGAAAAATTACAAAAGAATTTGTAACCGGCCTATTGCCCAGCAATAAACTTGTAAACTTCCTTGGTAGGGGAGCAAAGTATCCAGAATGTGGCTGGGTGTGTTACAATAAGAGACATCCAAAGGTAAAAGAATTTATGAAGTACTGGACAGACCTATACATCAATGACACAATATTCAAAGAACTTGAATGGCATGACAGTTACGTGTTTTGGCAGTGCGTAAAAAGGATAGCACCAGATGACGGGGTTGATATAGGTAAAGGTGCAGGTGCAAAAGGACATCACGTGTTTATTAATAGTGTGTTAGGTGGCTATGTAGATCACATGAAAGGTAAAAGAAAAGTTTTAGGCAAAAGTAGTAAAAGTGACCTGCGTGGCGCACGTAATGAAGACTACTGGAAGAATGTTGAAAACTATGATCCTTTCAGAGGTATAAAATTTGATGCCAAGCAGGCAGACGACATAGTCAGTAAAGTTGCAAAAGGAAAGCAGGGCAACTAATGAACATAGAGATCTGGCCAGCACATGGTCCTTTAAATTCTAAAGACATATTTGCAAAATTTATAAAATCTTTACGTGCATCTGGAGAACAGGTGTGGGAGAACAAACAGGCACCGAATGGTGACGTGGCAGTGATTTGGAGTGTGCTATGGCAAGGCCGAATGCGAAAATACAAGGATGTTTGGGAACGTTATAGGAAAGCAAACAAGCCTGTCATTGTAATTGAAGTTGGTGGAATCAAAAGAAACGAAACATGGAAAATTGGAATAAACGGTGTGAATCGAGAGGCCGACTTTGCAAATGAAAATGTGAACGGAGAACGTTGGAAAAAATTCAATATTGATCTCAAGCCATGGAAACAGACAGGAGAAGATATTATTATTTGTGGACAGCATACAAGCAGTCATCAATGGAGGAATAACCCACCAATGTCAGAATGGTTTGACCAACAGATAACGGAAATAAGGAAGCACACCGACAGACCTATTGTTATTAGACCACATCCTAGGAACCACGTTGAAGTTGATATCAGCAAATACAAAAATGTAAAGATGGTTGGGCCTAGAAGGGATAAGAACACGTATGACGACACGGACCTTACCGAGAGATTAAAATCAGCATGGGCAGTTGTAAGTTATTCTAGCAATCCTGCCATGACTGCGGCCATGCATGGAATACCTGTGTACGTGTCTCAGGCAAGCCTAAGTTTTGACGTAGCAAATACAACATTTGAAAATATTAATAATCCTAGTATGCCAGATAGGCAACGTTGGGTAAACCAATTGGCATTTACTGAATGGTGGCCGGATGAAATTGAAAGTGGACTACCATGGAAACGTATCAAGAAAAGACTAGAGGAGAAATATTATAATGGTACAGACGTTTAACGTAAACAAAAATAATCAAGTGCTTCCAATCGAATGGCAGAAGTACGTTGGAGAAGAAATAGTGGTGAACACAATCATACGTAAGGGAAAACGCATACAAGAAAAAGAATTCTACGAAGACAAAGTAAAAGCAGAACCAAGGGGCAACGCATACTGTATTGGAAACGGCCCGTCACGTCAGGGTTTCGATCTAAACAGGTTGAAGGAGCACGGACAGACATACGGTTGCAACGCTTTGTACAGGGATTTTATTCCTGACTTTATTTTTAGCGTTGATGCCAAAATGACTGCCCAGATGTGTCTGGACAAGGTTGGCAGAAAGACAATTCATTATGCACCATCGTTGGAGGTAAATCGTAGACACAGTAAAGGCATGATACATCTCATACCTAACAACCCACACTGGATATCAGGCAACCAGGCATTCTGGACAGCAGGTGTGCATGGACATAAAAACATATACCTGATTGGCTATGACTTTAGAGAGTATGGCAAAGGTGAATTGAACAACATATATCAAGATACATTGTGTTATGGAGAACGTAATGGTGATACAGTGTACGACGGATGGCTAAAACAATTCAGAGACTGTATCAAAATGAGGCCTTACGTAAAATTTACAGTTGTGCATGACAACCCACCTGAATACTTGCAGTATCTACAGACAGGAACTGACTATGGCAATAGTAGAGTTATAAGTTATGCAGAGTTGGATAAAGAACTAACACCTTGATAGGTTAAGTCCTGCTTGTTTAAATTTATTCTTCCAAGCATAAAAATTACTGTTGTGATTTGAATAAGGATCTTTCAACCAAGTCATCTGATATAAATGAACCATTTCGTGTGACAATGTTTCTATAAAATCTTTCCATGTTGGAAACTTACAATGTAATTCAATGTAATACTCAACAGGGATATGGAAAGGAATGACCCTTTGGTCAAACTTACCTTTTGGAGTTTTCCGGTTGTCCCAATTGGCAACACATCTTCCCCAATCCTTATGTAATCTCTTTACCTGTAAAGAAACCATTGGTAATCTACCGTTGAATAATCCTTTGTTGATTACTCTGAACCATTGATATGCCTGTTGTGTTGTTGGTTTGAAACCAACAATATTTTTGTGTCTAGTCAGAGTATTTTCCAACCTAACCTTAAGTTGTTTCCTGACATTTACTTTCTTACTTTTTGTTTTTTTCATGGTTGACTATATTACCAATTATGCTATAATATACTAATAATTATCTAAAATACCATGACTGATATGCACACAGATTTGCCAAAAACTATTAACGAAGCACTCAAAATACTAGCATATAATGATTATTTTTGGGCAAATCCGTCAATGTTGGGAAATACAGGCGCAATCAAGCCACACCCCAAGGACCAACAGACAGTAAGATCGTTGGCCGAGTCACAATATCCATGGACAGAAAAGCAAGGTAGATTGGCATTGGTTATCTTAAAAAGGTACCTTACAAAGTTTCAGGCACACGGAATGGACATCAAAAAGTTGTTAGACAAACCGGTATACGAAGATGAATTTCGTGTGATTAGTTTTGATAAAAGTATTGAAAAATATACTGACGAAGATAATGTAGACAAGATAGAAATGCGGTTTCCTTACAACAAAAAAGTAATCCAATTAATAAGATGTATGAAGGACAAACGTGACCTACCAGGAGGTTATTGTCGTTATGATGGCGATGGCAAGAAATGGACTTTCTTACACAGTGATGTTACTGCCTATTTTTTAACATTAATCGCAGTCAGGTATGACTTTAAATTTAGTGATGATAGTTTACTGAACGATTATGATGAGATTAAAAAAGAAAAAATTGGATATCGTACACCTACAGCACGTCTGATAGGAGGCGAAATTGTTTTAGACAATGCACCAGAACCATTACAACAGTACTGGAATGAAAACTTTAAAAACAAAACAGCATTACACCAAGTGGACAGTTTAAAAAACTTTAATATATCAACCAAAGGTATAGACATACCAGCAAAAACAACAGTTGGTTACAAGATAGCACACAACAATCATCATAAGTTATGGATAGATTCAAAAGGGTTTTCAAAAAAACAAGTAGTGCAAGGACTGGTAGAATTAGACTGCTTTCCACTGCTAATGCCTGTGAGTGGTGACATACACATGGAAGAGGACGTGAATAACTTTTGGGAATGGCTTAATGCTTTTACAGAATACGGTATTGATATTTTGAATGATTGTTCTTGGGGTTTTGATGTCAAAGAACCTATTTTCAAAAAAGATTTGGACAGGCACAACGAAAGAACGTACCTACTGGACAATCAAAAGTCAGAAGAGTTTTTTCAAAATTTGTATGAACTGCATCAGATGAGCAAACAATTCAAACTTATAAGTGATAATACCAAAATATTATTTGTAAGAAACCGAATCCCTCGGGCGATGATAAAAAGTAGGATAAAACCAAAAGCATCACTAGTGGCCCTGGGTGGTGGTTATTACGCGACAGGCACAGACAATCTAAAAAGACTTCTTGAAAATCTTCCAAAAAAGTTGTATTATAATGATCATCAACCAAGTAGTTGGGATTGGCATGATCACGTTATAACAAAACTTTAGAATGAGCAGTTGTAAATTAGTAATAAGAGACGAAGTAAATGTGAAGTTCGAGAACCTATCTCTCGAATGGAGGAAAAGACTATCCAACAAATTCAAATATGAAATACCATATGCAAGGCATCTTCCGGCTGTAAAGTTAGGTAGATGGGATGGCAAAGTCTCTTTTTTTGGTCTGGGAGGCACCACATATCTTAATTTAGTAGATCAGATTATTCCTATACTAGATGAAGGCGGGGTGTACATAGATGTTGAAGACCAAAGAACAAAGCATAACTTTGAATTCCAAGCAGTGGACAAAAACTTTTTATCTCACATTAAATGGCCTGACACGCATCCAGCGGCAGGACAAAATATAGAATTAAGAGACTATCAAGTGGAGACAATAAACAAATTTATTGAACATCCACAAAGCATACAAGAAATCGCCACTGGCGCAGGTAAGACCATTATTACAGCGGCACTGTGCCAACTGGTCGAACCTTATGGCAGAACAATAACGATTGTACCTAACAAAAGTCTCGTCACACAAACAGAAGAAGATTTCCTTGCTTGTAATTTAGATACAGGCGTTTACTATGGTGATAGAAAAGAAGTAGGAAGATATAACACAATAGCAACTTGGCAAAGTTTGAATGTTTTAGAAAAAAAAGCCAAAAACGAACACAGCACTGAGTTCAAAGAATTTTGTGAAGGAATACAAACAGTTATCATAGACGAGGTACACATGGCGAAAGCAGACGTCCTAAAAAGACTGCTGACAGGACCATTTGCACATTGTGGTATACGCTGGGGTCTGACAGGCACCGTGCCAAAAGCAGATTATGAATTCATGGGTTTGAAATGCAGTATAGGAGAAGTCGCTAACAGAATACAGGCAAGTGAATTACAAGACAAGGGTGTACTTGCAAACTGTCACGTGAATGTGTTGCAAACACAGGACCATCCACAGTTCAAAACCTACGCAGAAGAATTGAAATGGCTTACGACCGACACGACAAGGATGACTTGGGTGGCCAACACAATTAAGGACATCGCAACATCAGGCAACACACTTATATTGGTTGATAGAATTTCAGCAGGTGAGATGCTAGAGCAGAAAATTGAGGACTCGGTATTCGTATCAGGATCAACTAAAAACATGGACAGAAAGGAACAATATGATGAAATATCTACTGCAACAAATAAAGTTATTATTGCCACATATGGAGTTGCCGCTGTTGGCATTAACATTCCTAGGATTTTTAATCTTGTTCTCATAGAACCGGGCAAGTCATTTGTAAGGGTAATACAAAGCATAGGACGTGGAATCAGAAAAGCTCAAGACAAGGACAGCGTACAGATATGGGATATTACCAGCAGTTGCAAGTTTGCAAAAAGACACCTGGGTGCAAGGAAAAAGTTTTACAAAGAGGCAAATTACCCGTATAATATAGAAAAGATAAATTATGAAAATCCTTACACTAGACGATAGAACATACACGCTAGAAAAAATACCAGAATGGGTAGATGAAAAATTGAGGTTTGCTGTTTTGGATAATTCAGATCCTAACAATCCAGATTTCTTCTACATACCTTTGATATTTTTAGAAAGTTTTAATGCTCCAGCGGCAGTGTTGGAGATAGGTCCACATAAGATTAAAATGCCACTAGATTGGAAAATGTTAATAGGTGAAGCAGGACAATCTGAAATGCACGTGTTACCGATAACCAGTCTCAATGACAGAGGATTTGACGCATTTACTTTCAACCCACTGTCTAGCCCAAAGCCAGACTTTCATCCGATAGATGTGGTAGACATATACACAGAAGTTAAGTGGTACTTCCCAAAAATAAAATCAGGACAGATGTTGGCTGTTCCATTAAACAATGGACCTAAGCCTATGTGTGCTTATTTTGTAAAAGACATTTCAAGACAGTGTGAACAGGTTGATTATGGCTCGGTCTGGTAGAAAATCAATCACAATAGAAGCACCTGTAATGATAACCAGCAACAAGATTGCAGTTTGGACCAACGAAAAGTGGATGCATGATTTTTTTGATTTCATGAACAAAAACAAATTCCAACTTTCAGGTTTACATCACTTGCACAATAAAATAAAATTAACATTTGTAACAGCACAAGAATGCACAATGTTTGGATTAAAATATGCCGGTAGAAAAAAATAGGAAATTTTTTGATTTGAGAAACGGCCTAAAAGCCGTTGACTTTAGAAACAAAGACTACTTTGATAGGATAGATGACAAAGAAAAATCATTGTACTCACCTTACATGCTGATGAGATACGTTTCAAGCACTTCGGCAAAGGATCCATTCTACGTGGAACATTATGTGGAAATGGTAAACGAGTGTGTTAACAAACACTGCTTTACATTAGGCAAACACAAAAAACTACTTTGGATACTTACTGCGATGTGTGGATCACTGCAACAGCAGTTTCACCCATGGATCAAACCAATGAAGCGTGTACCAAACAAGAGTCTTAAAAAACTGCAACAAATTTATCCAACATGGAAAGAGTCAGACCTAGAGACACTAGATAAAGTGATCACTGACAGAGAACTAGAGGAACTAATAGAAGCACATGGCCTCGACCAATAAATGTACATACTGTGGCAAGGAGTTTGCAAAGGCACGAACATTACAAGTACACCTGTGTGAACCAAAGAGAAGATATCTACAGAAAGATGAAAAATGGGTGGTGAATGCATTTATGGTGTTCCAAAGATTCTATCAGATACATCAACACAATTCAAAACTAAAAACATACGACGAATTTGTTAAGAGCGCCTACTATAATGCGTTTGTAAAGTTCGGCCGATTTATCATGCATATCAATCCGTTGTATCCCGACAGGTACATAGACTTTGTGCTACGATCAAAAATTAAACTTGATCACTGGGCGAGAGACGATCTATATGAAACATACTTGATAGAGGCACTGAAGTCGGAAACAGTTGAGGCCGCACTGCAAAGAAGCATAGCAACCATGATGGACTGGGCGACAGAACAAAATGCACAATGGTCAGATTACTTTAGACTCGTGAACACCAACAGGGCAGTGCAACACATACAGCAAGGAAAAATAAGTCCTTGGTTATTGTTAGGTTGCAAGGCAGGAAAAAGAATGTTAAAATCATTTAACGACGAGCAATTACAAATGATAGAAAGATTTATAAATCCAAGTTTTTGGCCTAGCAAATTAAAAAGTTATCCTGCAGATCACATGTTGGTACAGGATACGGCAAGGGAGGCAAAAATTGTCTAAAATAAAATTAGAGATTGCAGAGAGCCTAGATTTCGAAGAAGGCGATTGTGCAATAACAATAAAGAAAGATGGCTCAATAGGAAAAGTGATAATGCCAAGCATGAATGCAGAGACGCTCAATACAGAAGGTTACAAAATGCTCCTAGAGGTTGTGGAAATTTTACAGCCGGGTTCAAAACATGAGTTTATCAAGCACAATAAAAAACAAAGAGGAAGTATACACTAATGCCTGACGTAGATATAGATTTTTATGACAGAGACAACACGCTGAAGTTATTCAAACACACGCCTGCTTCAATACTCAAAGAAGGCAAGTTTGAAAAACACAAGACTGGAGTTTACTTCCATGCTGTTCCTGAGCATCCTGTCACAGGTCATGCATCTTTGGATTACAAAAACGCCGAGGACAGAGGATACTTTAAGATAGACTGCTTGAACGTAAACATCTACAAAGAAGTAAAATCAGAACAGGAACTTGTAGAACTGATGATAAAAGAGCCTGACTGGGACATGCTGAAAGATCCAAAAATTGTGGAAACCCTTTTCCACCTTAACGGTCATTACAACATAGTCAATAAACTTCAACCAAAGACCATAGAACAACTTGCGGCTGTACTAGCCATAATACGTCCTGCTAAAAGACAGTTGATGTACAAAGACTGGGAGGACATTATGAAACAAGTTTGGGTAAAACCGACAGATGGATCATATTTCTTCAAGAAGTCACACGCAGTTGCATACGCACAGGCTATCGTAGTCCAGATGAATTTAATACAAAAGCATAAATATAGTTTTGATGCAGAATCAAAAACGTAAGATTAAAAAACGCAAAAAGAAAATCACTTCCAATAAATCAGAACCGTATGGCTATCAGCCAAACAATCCGTTGACTTTATATTATAAAAAATATATTGAAAAACAAAAAGACTAAACGGGTTTTCTTACTAGTTGGATAGTTCTTCTTTTTACCCGTTTCTTTGAAATATCAGACAACCTTACAGTTGGTCCATGAACTATCTCAATATCTTTAGAGTTCAGTGTAACCAAAGTTGTTCTAAAGTATTTGAATTCCCCTTTAAGAAATATGTTTATTGGTAACTTCCTGTTTGATTCGTGCCACCAAGTTTCACCACATTTCAGATATCTCATCTTATCCTGTGGAGAATACAGTCTGCCGTAATCATAGAAACTGATTACATGAGTATCCTGGTTCTGCACAATACCTACATATTCTAGGTCGCCTTTTCTTATTAGGCTTAGAAATGGGAACTTGTCCCTTAGAGTGTTAAAAATTTCATTCATTCTATATCTATAAATACTGTTAAATATGTACTATGCAAACAGTTTCAAGGTATTTACTATCACAATTGGTAATAGCCTACATAAATGGTTATCACGGAAGGAATTCAGAGGTGTACGATAGACGCTTAACACTACACAGAGGGGTATCTAACCCACTTACTTTCACGTTCAAAAATGAGGATCAGAAGGCCCAAGATATAACATCTAAGACCTACGAATTCAACATGATTGATTCTGAGAGCAAAAAAGCGGTGATTACGAAGACATTGACCATACTTGACGATGGCTCTACAACTAGCACTAAAGGTGACGCTAGTTGCACAATCACTGAAGGTGATCTTTTACCACTTGATGCAAAGTTCTACAATTTTGCAGTGCGAGAAGTCAAATCAGACGGTAGTAGAGAAATAACATATTCTGACACTGGCTACGCGGCGGCTGGCACTGTTGAGCTTCTAGATGGAGCATATCCT
>VMHT01126507.1_pt1 | contig 16262 bp, 18 predicted proteins | sample 4693611 | NCBI WGS metagenome assembly VMHT01 (sample SAMN12280063, study PRJNA550983) | marine metagenome | isolation source: seawater sampled from same location over 5 years 0.02-0.2 micron viral filtrate | place: USA: collected off the coast of southern California halfway between the port... ... | reverse complement strand
TTCGCTGCGCTCTTGACCGAGCTTTTGATTTCCTTGAATAGCTGCGATAAGAATTCAAACCGATCTTCGAAAAACCTTTGTGTTTTTTTAACTCGGGCATCTTGAACTGAATGCATTGATCCACGACCAGCAGTATTGAGACAAGCAGTAGAACAGCCAACAGAAGCAGAAGCACAAACATTTTTTCCTGATAAGTTAAAGGGTGCAAGGTGCAAGCCATAGGTTTTCCAACCATACTTTTCGCCCTTACTCGTTTTATAGTTTCCTGAATTGAGTAGTTTTGACATGGCCAATAGTATAAAGCATTTGCCCGAACTGTCAATTTTTTTTAATTAAAATTAATTTTTATTCTTCTTCTACTTTGTTCATATCCCATAACACAAGCCCATCATACTCGGGGGCGTTATCAATAGCCATCTGCACGGTATCTTTTACTTGACCAGTGTTATTAAGAAAAGTTTGAAGTGAAATTACTTCTCCAGTATTGCCGTCATAATAGCAAATAGAAAAAGATTCTGTTGTAAGTTTTGGTGGTGTAACTCCAGACATGGGAGAAATATACCATGACAGCGAACCGTTGTCAATTTTTATTGCATTTATTTTGCGTTGTAACACGTTGATAGTCAAGGAGTTACAGGGAAGCGCCCCCCCGAGCCGCCTAACTCGTTGAGCATCAACGAGTTACGAGGGTTATTACTTTAATGCGTGTCAAGAAAAATGTTTTAAGAAAGCACAAAAAAACCCGCCCCCTTTCGGGGACGGGCTAGGCTATCAGCGGATTAAGCTGGAAGCGCGACCTCTTCGGCATCGACTTCGATGATGGTCGGGCGATGCCCTGCCACCTTGTCGAAAATGCCTTGCACCTTCATGGTGCGAGCGGCAAGCCTTGTGAGATCGCCACCTTTGAGATGCTCTGTCACGCCATTGTAAAGCGTCCAGAGAGAACCGCCTTTGAACTCGTCGTGGCGAGGGTTGCGGAACTCCTCAACGGTGTCATAGATTTTGCCCTTCGGCAGAGCCTTGGCATCAACCAAGTTGACAAGGAGATCGGCGGCGCGATTGCTCGCGACCTCGGTAGCTTGGTAAGCGTCGATGCGCTTACCCATGTCGGACCAGTGAGAAACAACGCGAGAGATCGCATCCGCGAGAACGCGAGGAAGATCGTTCACAATGTTCTTGGTGTGCTTGCGAGCAAGCTTCACATCAGAAGAGAAGCAAAGATTTTCGCAAACCATCATCTGGTTGCCGATGCACACAGAAGCGGAAAAACGCTTGTTGTGCGCGTTACGCAGACCGACCACCAAGCGGCGATCTTCTGACTCGATGTCGCGACCTTTGATGGCGAAACCACCAAAGTATTGATCGCCTCCACACGCGAGAGCGTGTTCTTCTTCTTCGACTGAAAAGCCGAACCGATCCAACGCCTCATGCGCTCTATCAACTAGGAGAGCGTGGGGAATTGGTGTGTGAGTCTCTGTGGACTCGGGTGTCTTGTTAACGACACCATTTTTAAGGAACAGACCAGTGTCTGAATCGACGGACGCGAGTTGCTCGCGTGTTACTTTGTTATTGGCTAGGATTAAGCTCATGCCAGAAGTATATCGCAAATCGAATTAAACGCAACACCTTTTTAAGTTTTTTTTTGATCTTTTTTAGCTAAATTATTTCTTGACATACGGGGAAAGTATGGTATAGGGATTATCTTCATAACTCGTTGAGTATCAACGAGTTACAGGGCGCGGGGGGCCGCTACCCCCTAAGTCATTGATTATCAAGGACTTATAAGTGGAAAGCCCCGCCCCCCTACACACTAACCAAAAAGGGACGGGGCCAATCACACATGTCATCAGAAATTGATTCCCCCCTCCCGCTGACTAGTAAAGCGAGAGGAGGGTTTTTCCTATAGTTGCCTCTACCGCTAATTAGACTGCGCTGAAAAAGCAGGAGAGGTTTTGTTCCTAAGACTCGCTAGCAGTCAAAGAAAATTTTTCGTTTAATGCGGTGGCATGTTTGCGCGTCCACTTCACATTATCCATAAAGTTGTCTAGCTTGTCATCTGCGACCTCTTCAAGTCTAGCAGACAGATCACGATGGACAAGACCCAAAGCATAGTTAAGTAATGCGGCTTGATCTTTGTTTTTAACTTCGATACGGACGGATTCAGTTGATTTTGGCATGATGCAATTCTAGTTTATTTTTTATTGGTTGTCGAGTTTTTTTAGGGAAATGGGGGGCAGTGACGAACGCTATGAATGTCACCACCCCCCACACACACTTCCCCCATTAGGAAATTGATTTGATGCCGAGAACGTGCAGGGTGCGAGGGACAAGCTCGCCATCTCTATCGATGTCGTTAGCCCAAACAGTCACGCACTTCTCACCAGTAGAGTTTGAAGTATATACGTCATCAACCTTTTGAACTTTAAACACTCTAGTATTGTTACTTTTGACGGTGGACTTGATAGCATTGTATACCAAAGTCTTGCCAGTCAAAGCAGAGGCGAGTTCGATAGGGTTGGAAGGAAGGTCGTTGTGTGGACCAGAATCGAGGATATGTGTTTTTTCTTTCATGAGAGTAGTATAACCGATAAGTGGGGTGAGGTCAAGTGGTAATTTGTTATTTTTTTTGCTCCAGATCTTAGGGAATTTCAGTGTCATGGAGGTAGTATATCAGAATAAATAGGCTTTGCAACCTTTTTTTTGTATTTAAATGCATTTTTATTTTTGCTTCATAACCTGTTGAGTATCAACGAGTTACGAGGCAGCGGGGGGCCGCGCCCCCTAAGTCGTTGAGACTTAGGGAGTTACGGCTTATATCTAGCCATCGAGATGATTCTGGAGAGCTTGCGCGTCTGCGGCTGAAAGCCCATCCTCATCAGAAGACCAGTTTGGGTCGCGGTCGCCCATGTCGGCGTAGATCTGCGCCAGCACCTCCTGCACCTCGTCGGGCGTAGGATTCCAGTTGCCAGCGCGAGGCCCATCGTCGAGCATGTCGCGGAGATCGTTTTCATTCATAGGAGCGAGGTCGGCGGTGATAGGATTTTCAACTGTCATGCGATTAGTATACCCTGATTCTATAAGGACGCAAGTGTTTTATTACTTTTTTTTTAAGTCTTTACCACCAGCAAGAATAGGTGATTTTGTATCCCTCCTTGATCGCGGCCCTAGCTTTAGAAACAAAGTCTAGATCATATTCTTTCCGACTTTCGTCTTGGCTAGTGTCGAAGCCATAAAAGAATCCTTGAGTGCTAGGAAGTTTGTTATTGGTGATTGTTGCCTCTAACTTATCAAGATCTTCAGAAGTGATTTCTAGATCTTGGCAATTAAGTTCAATGGGTGTTTTCCCAGTCTTTTCACACCACAGTTCCTCCATCCAACCCTGCAAAGCATTATGCTTGCGCCAGTAACAGATTTCTGTGGTCCTGACAGTTTGGGTTTTGGTGGTGGGGGCGTAGCTGCTTTTTACTTTGTATGCGTTTTGGTCGAGTCCCATTTTATTTTTTAGTTAGTGGTTATTAGAGCCAGCCGACTCTGTTTCTGTCGTGGTTTTTGAGAATGTCTTCAAGTCTTTTTGAGATCTCTGGATTGTCGGCTTTAGTCCATCCTACGAGGAAGAAAAGATCATCACGCATTTCGATTGCTGCATTGCGCTCTTTGAAGAATTTATCTTGGCTAGTTGTTTCAGTGGTTGTCTCTGTCATGATGGGGTAAGTATAACGGATTTTGAGGTGGGCGCAACCTTTTTTTTTCTTTTTTATTATTTTTTTTTCTAGGTCGCAGGTCAGGATATAAATAGACAAATAGTTTATTTTTGTGCTTGACAAGCCCCCAGATCGACTGTGCGTATAAAGGCTCGTAAGTCGTTGAGTATCAACGACTTAGCGGGGGCGGGGGGGCGCTCCCCCCTAACCCCTTGAGTGTCAGGGAGTTACGGAGGCTTTAGTTGCCTCGCTCTCTCATCTCGCGATGCCACTCATCAGCGGCGGCGGCATCCGCGAACACCCTCTCGCTGGCGGGGGCCAACTCGGGGAAACTCTCAAATGCCTCGGTCTCGGAGCCGAACCCGTCCACCACCCCGCTCTGGACGCTTGAGGCGATGGAGATGGCTTGCTCCTTGTTAGAACCGCCTCCCACTGTCCACCTAGTCAGGGGATCGGAGTAGAGAGCGGCGGTGACTACGAAGTAGGTGTCGGTCGGGCGGGTCATGATGTCATTTACTGTCATGTGTGTATAGTAGTGGAAGTTGGTCTGATTGCAAAGCTTTTTTTGCGTTTTTAACACTTTTTTTTAAAGAGGGCTTACAACCATATTGCAGCCCCATTCATCCATATACTTTGAGAAGAAGGGCTTTTCAGCTAACTCTTGCCCGACTTCGAGACTTGAAACACCCTCACACTCATGCGAGAAGAGAAGGATTCCACCTTTTGAAAACAACTTAACAATCATTTTTTTTCTCATGGGAGAAGTATAGCAGATTTTTGAGATAACCGCAAGCTTTTTTTTGCGTTATTACATCTTTTTTTTAGGTGTTGTAAGTCATTGAGTATCAAGCACTTAGGCGGGGGCGGGGGGCCGCGCCTCCTAACTCGTTGACTATCAGTGAGTTACGAGGGTTTTCTCATACCACCGACTAGCTGCCTTGTCAAGTTTTTTTTTAAGTTTTTTTGCAAAAGAAAAGCCCCGCCACCCTTCGGGTGACGAGGCTCCATGACAGCGACAGGTTACCCCATCAAGATTTTGCGTAGAGTCTCTTCAGGATTACATCCCCTATCACTAGGAGAACCGCGCCGACAGTGCTTGGTATAAACATGACAGCGAGGAAGTCGGGGCCATCCCATCCGTGAAGGACACTAGTGAAGAGTGCGGGGCCAGCACCGACCAGAACAGCGATGCAGATTACTGCGAGGTTAAAGCTTACGCATATCATCATGGACATGAGGAAGCGGTCAATGAAGTGGTTGATTATAGCGAATATTTTTTTCATGTGGGTAGTGTAGTTTAGATTTGGAAGTTAGTAAAGTTTTTTTTTAGCAGTTGTCGGAAGACCAGAAAGCTTTTGCCTCGAAGTCTACATACCACTCTTCTCTCTGCATAGACTTGTAACGGTAGCCATAAGACTTGCCACCGCCTAAAGCCTTGCGCTGTTCGAGGTTCCTAGCTATAGAACTTTCGGAAGGGTAGACGGAAGATACTTTAGTGAAGCCCTCGACCTCAAAGTGTTCGTTGTAGTTTACTGTGTGACCATCTTCCCAAGTTACGGTGTGGTCGTAGTTAGAAGAGCGGTGTTCTTTGTTTGCTGTCATGTGGGTAGTATAGTTGAATTTTGGATTAGTGCAAGGATTATTTTGCGTTTTTAGAATCTTTTTTTTCAAGATACCATTCGCGCTGTTCTTTCTGGAACTCTTGGCATTCTTTTACGAACTGACCAGAGACTTCGACGGTTCTGTCTACCATCTCGTTCCATGCTTCTTCTGCTTTGGCCATTGCTGCTAGTGCTTCTTCTGTTGCGGTCATGTGGGTAGTATAGTTTATTTTTTCGAGTGATGCAAGCTTTTTTTGCTATTAAATGAATTATTTTTCTTCGACGTATTCGATCACATCGTGGTGAAAATCTTCTGCGTTGTGGACTCCAGCCTGTAAAGAGCCTTCGTAGTCTTTACCTTTGTAAGAGAATTCTACATACCAATCAGCCCACTGATCAGGGCGAAGAGTATCAGCGATTTCAACGAATGTAAGATCGGAGACTAGGGAAGTATTAATTTCTGTCATGGGTGTAGTATAGTGTGGATTCTAAAGTTAATCAAGTCTTTTTTTGATCTTTTTATGCCTCGGCCTTCATTGTCTTGAGGATCTTTAGCGCGTCCTCTCTTGATACGTCTACGCATTTGAAAGCCATCTCTGCAACGTGGACAGTGACATAGGCTTTTGATTTGTCCTTGTTGATAACGATACCGCAATGATCGTTGTCATACTGATTCGCGTGAGAGTAACGGGTGATCCTGATATTGTTTGTCTTTGTCATGTGAGTAGTATAGCACACCTCGGAGTTTATTGCAAGGTTTTTTTTGCTCTTTTATTTATTTTTTTTATTAAAAAAGACTTGACACCCCCACAAGACCCTCCCCTAATTCTCAAAAAATTAGTTTGCGTTTGCGTGGCAAAGCGGCGGGGGGAGGTATTTATCAATCTGTCAATGACGTTCTGACAAACCGTTAAACGTAAACGCAGAAGCACACCCCCCCCTATTTGTCCTGCGGCAGATGATCAAAAAAATTCTCATAAATAAAATTGAAAAAAATATTCATGCCCCCAAAATAAACAGATGAGTTGCATAATATGTGGGGAAAACAAAAAAAGAAAAAGCTTCTTCGTTAAACAGAATATCCAAGAAACTGTTTGGTTCGAAAAAGAGTTTAAGATAAATAAAGATATTTGCGAAGACTGCTATAAGCCCGAAAGTTTGATTTGTCGGAAAGGATTCATTTATCACGTTTCTATAGAGCTATATGCAAAAGACTTTGAGAAAAGATTTTGGGATAGCTGCGAATTAAAAAGAGATGAAATTTTAAGTATGCACCAAGTGATGAACATTCTTGCCGAGAAAGGCATTGTAAACAACACTTTAAAAGGGAGAGATCGGGCAAAAAGGGGGAGAGATTGGATAAAGATTAGAAATGGGACTTTTTTGTTTGAAATGGGTGTTCCTGATGGAATGAGGCTCCATTTACAAAAAACTTTATTTATCTTAAGGAAAGATTTTGAAGCTTTACTTAAACTCTGGCACGACATCATTAATGGAGTTACGCAGATATCTTATATGGGAAATAAGAAACATGAGTTAAGCGAAGAGAGATTAAATGAATTACATAAAGAGGGTTGGGTTAGATTTACAGATAATGGAGAACCTAGATTTGGAAACCATTTAATTGAAAAGAGAAGATGTTGTGTAAGGTGTGGATTAATTAAAAACTGGGATGATTTCAGAAACAATAAGCAAGGTAATTCATGGGAGTGTTTAGATTGTGAAAGGGCAAAAGCTAAAAAATATTATTTAGAAAACAAGGAGTATTGCCTTGCTAGAGCTAAAAGCCCCGAAGCAAAAAAAAGAAAAAGAGAACTAGAAAAAAATCCTAAATACATCTATGCCAGAAGAATACGAAATAGATTAAAAAAATACATACGAACTGCTTTTGGGGGAAAAAGCCCATCGTTATGGAACAAAAGGACGCAAGTTACTAGTAAACAACTTGTAGAGCTTCTTGAAAATTTGTCAGAAGATTGGATGAATGAAAAGAATTATGGCGCTGGTTCAAATCTAGATCATGAAGGCGCATGGCATATAGATCACCTTATTCCTCTTTGTTTGTGGGAGAAGAATAAACATATTAATCCTTTTTATATTGAAGGGGCCGAAGGTGATGAACAGATTGGGCCTAATCACTGGAGTAATTTAAGACCTCTCTGCGCTAAAGAGAATATGAGCAGGGGTAGTCGCGATCTTGATTTAAATGAAGTAAAGCTACATTACCAGAAACTTGAGCGTCTCTACCCAGAAAGATTTAAAACTCATGACTCTTGACATCATAACAAAGTATGTGCCTTTGTTGGCGGGATTGATGTATGCAGTGGTAGCTGGGGCGTACTTCATGAAGAAGGAATATGGTTGGGGTGTGGTCTGGGTATCGTATGCTACGGCAAATTTTGGCCTTATGGTAGTTGGTAATCAGTAAAAGAGTGTAAATTAAACAAATGAGTTTATCATATAGTGAGTTCCCTGTTTATATAGGTCAAGTTGGAGTGGGTACGACTTCTATTTCAGAATTGACGGGTTATATACCTGCCACTCAAGTCAGTGTAAATTACAATACAAATCATAGCCCCAATCGTAAACAGGGTAAATCAATATCTGGGAGTGTTGATCAGTTTAACTATGGTGGTGCTCTTACCGCTGATATATCAGTTGACTGTTTGCTACATACAGGGATGCTTTCTGGGTTAAAATTTCTAGAAGATGGAAACCAAGATAATTTTGTATCGATTCAATTAGGAAGCGGTTTTTATGGCAAATGTTACGCTAAAGATGTGTCTGTAGATATTGTTCCGTTCGCCCCTGTGACCCTAAAGGCTAATTTTGTTTCTTTAGAACCTGCGGTTGGTGGAACAATTACTGGGAGAACGCCTCGATTTCGTCCTATTCCCGTCCCTCTCCTCCCGTCTGCTCCTCCTTTGGACAGCGATGCTGTAGCATATGGCCACACCTGTAGCGTGGATGGCGGTGCTGCGAACATTTTAAATGACACTCAAAGCCAAATAAGTTTTAAACGAAGTTATAACCGCACTCCAGTTTATGGTATCGGTTCTATCTATGCTTCAGAGATGCTTTTGGACGGCGTTGAAGAAGAAATGAATATTAATTCTACTGGATTACAAAATTTAATAGATTTTAGCGGAGACATTTTAACAAGCAACTTAAAAGTTAATCTTTGCGGTATAGGTGGCACTACTGTTATGACAGAAATTGTAGATTTAATTCAATTTGAAAATGGGTCGAGATTACTGAACGAGTCTTTTTCTACGCAAGGAGGAGAGACTTTAACGACAAGCGCTACAATTAAACAGGTTAAATTATAATTTCAGTGTAATGTATATTACATATGGCACTTAAAAAATTGTCTAATTTTCGTCTAGAGCCTCATACATTCTTCTCTATTAAATTTAAAGAGAGGAAATTTAAGTTCACCCCGAATCAACGCAAATTTCTAGAGACTCTACTAGATCCTGAAGTAAAAATCATGTTTGTGTCTGGGCCAGCGGGTTCTAGTAAAACATACATGTCTTTATATGGTTGTTTACGTTTAATGGCTGAAGATAACGAGAAAGACCTTCTTTACATCAGAAGTATTGTAGAAAGCGCAGATAAAGGATTAGGAAGTCTTCCTGGAGATATGTCTGAAAAGTTTAACCCTTTCACCCTACCTCTATATGATAAACTTGAAGAAATAATACATGAAGGCGATACTGCGTTCTTAAAACAGAAAGAAAGAGTATCAGCTATACCTATAAACTTTTTGAGGGGCGCTAACTGGAACAACAAGTTAATTGTGGCTGATGAAGCTCAAAACTTTACATTCAAAGAATTAACCACATTAATTACTCGAATAGGAGAAGATACGAAGGTGGTTGTCTGTGGAGACTTTATGCAAAGCGACATTAACGTCAAAACAGGCTTTAAAGATATGTTCGACATATTTTCTGATGATGAATCGAAGGAAAACGGTATAAGTTGTTTTTCATTCACTAAAAATGATATTGTTAGAAGCAAAATATTAAAATTTATCATTTCTAAGTTAGAAAAAGGCAAGAAAGTGTAATATTATATATTAAAGCAAGAAAAAAGTGTTACGCGCAAGCGGCGAACTGCTATAAACATAAAAGACACAAGCCTTGTTTTTCTTTTTTTGAAAAATTGAATTTTAATTATATAAATATATAGTATGGCTCATCTATTTTGTCACAGTTGCGGTGCGAAACTTTCTTATTCTAATGCAAAGCCTAATTTTTGTGGAAAGTGTGGTATACAACTTAACACTTTAGCTTCCACAACTTCAACAAACACTTCAGCAGGTATGCCTGTGCTAGAAAAATCTGTAGCTATTTCTCAAGACGAGACAGATGCAGAAAGTGTTCCTAACATCACCAGTTTACAAGTAGAAGTCCAAGCGTCTGACAAAAGTCCTATGACTTTTGGTTCATTAGTAGGCGAGTCAACTAAATCCGATCAGGGTCGGGCTAAGAGGGCTAGATCTATTAATGAATTTATTGATGAAAAGAAAAAAGAAAGGTGAGTATACATATGAAGACTTTTCTGAAGTAATTGACTTAGCTATTAAAAAACAGCAATATAAGTGGAGACTTAACGCTGTAAAATGGTTTGACTTCGACGATGTTCAGCAAATCATCAAATTGCACATTTCTAAGAAGTGGCACATGTGGGATCAAGAAAGACCTCTTGAACCTTGGATTGGTAGAATAATATCCAATCAAATAAGAAACCTAGTGAGAAATCACTACGGCAATTATGTTAATCCTTGCCCCCAGCAGCATGAGCCAGATCACGACCCTTCTACCTGTCCTATATGTCAAAAATGGGAAAAAACTAAAAAATCAGCTTTAGAAGTAAAACTTCCTTTATCTACTGAAGATTTTGTAAAAGAAGTAAAAAGTAAAGAATACATAGACTTTGATTTTTCTGTATCCCTAGAAAGATTAAACGGGCAAATGAAGATTCGTTTAAGTAATATTCATTATACTGCGTATAGAATGTTGTATTTTGATAAAAGCAGTGAAGAAGACGTAGCTAAATTTATGGGTTACAAAATTTCTGCTCAAAAACGGAAACTTGGATATAGACAAGTCAAGAATTTAAAAAAGAAGTTCCTACAGGTAGCTATAGAAATACTTAAGGACCAAGATATTATAGGAGATGGATCTAACTAAAGAACAGAAAGATTTTTTAAGGGAGAATGCATCAAAGATCCCAGATCTCATTGATTTGACGAAGCAATGCTTCGAAGACGATTCTTTAGACGGAAGGTCTAAAGAAGGTAGGGCAGTAAGGAAATTTCTAGTAGAAAATTCTATAGATTTCAAAACTACAGCGAGAGCGCCTGTGGAGACTATAGAATTCACAAAAGAGCAAAAAGACTTCATAATTCAACAAGCTGAAGAAGGATTGTCTTCTTTAGAGATAGCTCGCATAGTCTTTCCGTCTAGATCTGTCAGACCGTTGAGTAATGAGCAAAGAGCTGTCTTGTCGCAAATTAGAGAAGTGAATCCTGATATTTTACCTTCTCAAGATTCAGGTGCTCTTCATTCATACATTGCACCGAAGTCTCCGTCTCGAATCATTAAAAAAATCAATGATGCCACAGGTTTGGGGTTAGATGAATCAAAACTTAACAGACAAAAGCAAATTTGCGTAGAAAAACTCGGAGTTAACTTTTCTAACTCAAGATTTCTCAAAATTATTAACAATTATTTAAATCAAGAGGATCGAGTGTTGTTCGAACACGAATTTACTCGATTGACTTGGGATAAACCCGACTTAACCGCAGACGAAATAAATTTGTATTTAAACGTGTGCAAGGAAGTCATAAACTTAGAAGTTATTAGTGCTCACTTGAATAAACTTAACAGTATGTTCGATGATGCTGACGAGCAGCAAGAAATGTCTATTAGGTTGGCTGAAATCATCAAAGCTAAGAGCGGAGAGTATCATCAATGTGAAACGCGAATTGAGAACCTGACAAAAAAGCTTCAAGGAGACAGAAGCGAAAGGATGAAGAAGATGAACAAAGAAAATGCTTCATTTTTGTCTATAGTGCAACTTTTCCAAGAAGAGGAAGAAAGAGAGACAATGGTAAGAATTGCAGAGATGCAAAAAGAGGCTGTGAAGCAGGAAGCGGAAAGATTAGAGGGAATGGCAGAATGGAAAGCAAGAGTTTTAGGAATTGGACAGCAAGATGTCATATAAATGTAAAATATGTGGGGATTCATTTGATTCCTTAAAGGGACTGCATTCTCACATGAGAAAGCACGGTAAACTGCTGGGAGACTACTATGTAGAGAATTATGGGAGAAAAGATAAATTAACTGGAGAGTTAATACCTTTTAAAAATTACAAACAGTATTTCGCCACCGATTTCATAAATAAAAAAAATATGAAGAAATGGTGTCTCCAAGCACCAAAGGAGGAGGTCAAGGATTTCATCATCGCCTCCTTAAACAAAAAATTCCTCTCCAAAGCAGTTTCGTCTGGACCCCCGTCCACTTACCTACTCACTAGCAATCTGCCAGACATAGATCTGTGTAAACAGATCTTCGGCAGCTACAAAGAGACATGTAAGCAGTTAGACATGAAGCCTATGCTTTCTGAACCTCTGCCAAAGGAATTCAACAAAGACTATTCAGATACGCCCATACTGATAGATACCAGAGAGCAGAAGCCCCTGCATTTCACCAATTCTAAGTTGTTGAAGCTTGATGTCGGAGATTATGCAGTGGGGGGCGATTTATATGACTATACATTCGTGGATAGGAAGTCTTACCAGGATTTTTGCTCTACTGTAACAAATGGATACAATCGGTTCTTAAAAGAATTAGATAGATGCAGATCTACAGGTTGTTACTTGTATGTTGTGATAGAAACAGCTTTTGACCAAATGTGGGCTGTAAATAAGCAGGTATACAAAAAATTTAAATTAGATTATGTTTATCATAGGATGCGTGAAATACAGGCAGAGTATACCGACTGCTGTCAATTTGTGTTTAGTGGGTCTAGAGAAAAAAGCGAAGAACTGATTCCTAAAATTCTTGTTTTAGGCACGAAGCTCTGGGCGGTGGACCTTCAGTATTTTTGGGACAAACAATTAAAAAAAGATGGCTTGGGAAACAGGAAAACAGAAACTACACCGACAGTACAAGGATATAAACAAAGATATTCTCGAAAAAGAGGGGTTTATAGAGGAAACTGAAGCTAAAGTTTTGCTTTATAAATTCTTGAGGGAGAATCCTTCTTTTGCTTGTGAATTGTTTACAGGGGTTAAATTATTCCCCTTCCAGCATATGGCTATTAAGGCCATGATGGAGTCTGACTACTTCTTGGGGATATGGAGTCGTGGAATGTCCAAAAGCTTCTCTACGGGCGTTTTCGCGCTATTAGACGCTATTCTAAATCAGGGGGTGCAGATAGGTATTTTGTCTAAGTCTTTTAGGCAATCTAAAATGATTTTCAAAAAGATCGAAGATATAGCGAAAAGCCCCAAGGCTACTTTCTTTTCTCAATGCATAACTAGAACATCTAAGATGAACGATGAGTGGGTTATGGAGATCGGCAGAAGTAGTATCAGAGCACTTCCTTTGGGAGATGGAGAAAAGTTAAGGGGTTTCCGATTTCAAAGAATGATTATTGATGAGTTATTGTTGATGCCTGAAAAAATTTACAATGAGGTTATCATACCGTTCCTATCTGTTGTGGAAAATCCCACAGAGCGTCAAGAGGTTTATGATCTAGAAACCCAGATGATCGAGCAGGGTAAAATGAAAGAAGAAGAAAGAAAAAGGTGGCCTAATAACAAAATTATTGGTTTATCCTCGGCTTCTTATAAATTTGAATATTTATACAAAATCTACCAGCAATACGAAGCTCTTATCTTAAATAAAAATAAACAAGATGGAGCACACAGAACAATCATGCATTTTAGTTATGATTGCGCTCCTGAACAGTTGTATGATCAGAGTCTAATCAATCAATCTAAATCCACCATGAGTGATTCCCAGTTTGACAGGGAGTTTGGTGCTATATTCACAGATGACAGCTCTGGATACTTTAAGGTTAGTAAGATGGCTGCTTGCACGATACCAGACGGAGAAGGGCAATGTGTAGAGGTTGTGGGTAATCCCAAAGATGAATATATTCTAGCTTTTGACCCCTCTTGGTCTGAAAGTGAAAGTTCAGATGATTTCGCAATGCTTTTAATAAAATTGAATCGTGACACTAGAAAAGGAACTGCTGTCCATAGCTATGCGCTTTCTGGATCGAGTTTAAAAACACATATTAAATACATGGCTTACATATTGACTCACTTTAATGTAGCTGCTGTAGTAGGTGACTACAATGGAGGAGTTCAATTTATTAACTCCTGCAATGAGAGTGAAATCTTTAAAAAGAAAAATTTAAATCTTGGTGTCATAGAAGCCGACCTAGATAAATCTAAAGACTATGATAAAAACTTAAGAAGGCTTAAAAATCAATACAATAAGTCAGAAAAGAAATTTGTGTTTCTTAGGAAGCCGACTTCAGCATGGATCAGGCTAGCTAACGAATCTTTACAATCAGCATTCGATCATAAAAGAATATTTTTCGCGGGAGCGGCTATGAATGACGATTATAATAATCAAAGGAAATCTAGAGTCCCGATAGATGACTTGAAGTTCATTAAAGGTGATAATAATGACAAAGGGGGTAAAGGAGCTAGAATGATTGATTTTGTAGAACATCAAAAAGATATGATGGACTTAATGAAGGTTCAGTGCGCTTTGGTGCAAATTACGACTTCTGCTCAAGGAACACAAAGTTTTGATTTACCACGTAACTTGAGAAAACAAAGTGGGGCTGATAAAGCCAGAAAAGACTCTTATTCAGCTTTAGTGTTAGGTAATTGGATGATGAACATTTTTTATGATATGGAGTCTGATGACATCTCTGATACCCAAACGACTTTCACTCCAATGTTTATTTCTTAACTTTTAAAAGTTGAAAGTTAACTTTGTCGTGTAAGATAAATTATATCTATGGCTAAAAGAAAATATACCAAACGTTCTGATTATTGGGATAAATTTACTCACCCATCACAGACTATCGGAGAAGAACCTTCTCCAGAACTTTTAGGAGAACCTTTTTATACTTCCGATGCATCTTATAGTTCTACATCTGAAGCTAGAAGACAAGGAGCTTCCACAAGCGATTTCAGTGGATCGAGAACAAATAGATCTGCTTATGTAACTCAAAAAGAAAGATTTTCAAGCATCCGTAGAGGATTACTACCTTACGAATACGGTTCTGATGGAATTACTTGTAGGGATGCTATTGAGTTATGTCAAAAAGCTTACTGTAATGTAGCTGTATTTAGAAATGCGATTGATATAATGTCAGAGTTCACAAACACTGATATTTACTTGGAGGGTGGCAGCAAAAAGAGCAGAGAGTTTTTTTACGAGTGGTTTAAAAAGGTTAACATTATTGGCCTTAAGGATCAATATTTTAGAGAGTATTACAGAAGTGGTAATATCTTTTTATATCGAATCGACGGTAAGTTCAAAGCAGATGATTATGCCAGATTAATTAATCAAGTAGGTAATATCGGAGCTACCGCCAATAAAGTTCCTTTAAAATATATTCTTCTGAATCCTTATGATGTTATCGCTAGAAGGTCAACCACATTTACTACTGGGGGTGTATATCAAAAGGTATTATCTGAATATGAGATAGCGCGTCTTGGAAGTCCTCAAACAGAGGAAGATTTAGCTATATTCGAAGCTTTAGACCCAGAGATTAAAGATTCTATCAATAATGGATCTTATAGTAATAAAGGTATTAAAATAAACTTAGACCCCAAAAGATTATCTTACTCTTTTTATAAAAAGCAAGACTATGAGCCATTCGCGGTTCCTTTTGGATTCCCTGTCCTTGAAGATATCAATGCCAAGATGGAGTTGAAGAAAATGGACCAAGCAATTACCAGAACTGTAGAGAATGTTATTTTACTTATCACTATGGGTGCTGATCCAGAAAAAGGAGGGGTCAACCCAAATAACATGGCTGCTATGCAAAACTTGTTTAAAAACGAGAGCGTGGGCCGAGTTTTAGTTTCTGACTATACAACCAAAGCAGAATTTATTATTCCCGAACTAAACCTAGTTCTCGGTCCTCAAAAATATCAAATACTTAACGAGGATATCAAGCAGGGCTTGCAGAATATCGTAGTTGGAGAAGAAAAGTTTAATTCTACTCAAGTAAAGGCTCAAATATTTATTGATAGGCTACAAGAGTCTAGATATGGATTTTTAAATGACTTCTTAAACAAGGAGATTAAAAGAATAGCTAAAGATTTAGGTTTCCGTTCTTGGCCAGAAGCTAAGATGAAGGACATTGATATGAGAGATGAGGTGCAGCTAATGAGAGCATCTACAAGGCTTATGGAGCTTGGAATTATCACTCCAGAACAAGGAATGGAAATGTTCCATAATGGCAAATTCCCAGAGCCAGATCAATTAGACTCTGCACAACAAGACTTCTTGGAAGATAGAGAAAAAGGTTACTACAACCCAATTGTAGGTGGAGTGCCTGTATATTCTCCAGATGATAAAGCTAGTGGGCCTAGAAAAGAAGCGGGTAGACCAGAAGGAACAACTGACATCCCCTTGGCTAATGCTAAATATTCTAGATCAAATATCCAAAAAACTATTTATGATATAGACAGCTTTATTCATGATGCAAAAGATAAAATGATATCTCATCTTAAAGTTTCTAAGCTTAGTGAAGCTCAAGAAGAGATGGTTTCAAATTTATGCGAATCTATCGTTTGTTCCCATAATAAAGAATATTGGGGCGAAACGTTAGAATCTTGTGTAAAAGACTTTAACGAAATTGAAAATTTAGACACTTTAAAAGAAGTTTTAGATATTTCAGCTCAACATACTTT
>VMHT01169427.1_pt1 | contig 16267 bp, 20 predicted proteins | sample 4693611 | NCBI WGS metagenome assembly VMHT01 (sample SAMN12280063, study PRJNA550983) | marine metagenome | isolation source: seawater sampled from same location over 5 years 0.02-0.2 micron viral filtrate | place: USA: collected off the coast of southern California halfway between the port... ... | reverse complement strand
TCAGCCTTAGTTGCTATCGCTGTTTGTATGCTTGTAAATTCAGTTGTAAACTCAGAGCCTCTGACTACCTTAGAGTCGTTACTAGAAGGAAGACTATCTTTTGCTCCGAAGTCAGTTGTTATTATATAATTACTCATTAAATTAATCTCCCCAGAAGAGCGTGTACGTCTATTTGTTGTATTGAATAAGGTGCGCCATTAATAGTTGACTCAATGCCTATGGTTACTACAGTACCGCTACCGCTTGTATTAACCGAAGGACGCTGTATGTCTATGCCTGTTGTGTAAAAAGATTCTTGGTAAGCAGGTTCTGCTACTGTAAGGTCATCCTTCCTACCAAACATTGCTGTACCGTACTCAGATACAGACGTATCCGATAGTTCAGTGTTAAAGGATTTCTTAATGAACCCACCACCATAGTCATATCCCCAAGCTAGTGTAGTGTTGGAAGCTACGTTACCGATAACTGTAATGTTAAACTTCTTAAGAAACTTAAGGTTAGTGGAGTTACCAAAGTTTAGTGGATTACTGTAGTAAGTCATAAGGTAAGAACTACCGTTGTCCTTATGTCCTTCATACTTAAATATACCGTCTGCTCTACCAAAGTAAACACTACCGTCCTGTAGTAAAGCCATGCTACGTGGATTAATACTAGACCATGTAGTTACTCTGTTAGCACCATCGGGTAAAGGACCGCGCATATCAAAGCAGTATATAGTTTGACTGTCCTGTAAAGACAACAAGTAGAATGCCTCATCTGCACTATAGATAGACTTAATAGGGTGAGTCTGTACTCTAACCAATGCAGTTAATTCATTACGGACATTGTTACTAATGTCACGCATAGGCATTGACTTTTCTTGTATAGTCCTACCAAAGCTACGTACACCATCTTCAGACAGGAATATAATGTCAGTACCTGTGTGTTGTACGGAATCTCTAGCAATACAACCTACGCCTTCTACAGTGTCATGTATTCTAAAATCAGTAGTAGTTGCACTAGGGGTTTCAGCATTCTGATAAACAATAATTGACCTTTTGCCAAATATAATTAGAAAACCATTATGTGCCGCTAAAGCAACAACTTCATCGCTACCTGTAGGAAAAACTTTACTTAAGTTTATAGAACCAGCCGCACCACTATGCCAGTTCATTCCATTAAGAGTATCAGACCAATATATAGTATGCTTGTTGCTTGATACATCAGCCGCCCATAGTTTCCCGTATGCGGCTATAACTTCGTTAGCTTGAGGAGCATAGTGTGAACCATCTACTACTTCTACAAGAGTAGTGCTTCCTGCTGTGCTTTTCAATGCCTTATGTTCACGCTGAAAGAAATAAACGTCATTGTTAAACGTAACTATCTTCCAATTATTAGCTGTTATAGTATAGTTTGCAGGAAGCGTTACAGGAGTTATTGTTGTAGTACCTGTAAATATTTTATTGTTACCTGCAGAGAATACTATTTTAGTACCATCGTTCTTAACGTACTCATGTACAGCCTCTATGCCTCTACTAGTGCCTAACTGTGTAGCTGTGCTAGAATGAGTAGATACTTCCGTATAACCCTTACGTGCGCCTATACGCCCATATTCATCAATGATACAGTTACTAGCGGTAGCCGCAAAGGACTGGTCAAGAGACAAAGGTGAATCCTGACTGTTAATCCCCGCAAATCCTGGGGCTTGTACTGTAATGTTCTGTAATTGTTGTGCCATTATTCGTATGTCCAAACAGTTTCAGAAGGAAACCTAGAGGCATCAAAGGCTACTGCATCTGCCAATGTAGTGTCCGCTAGGGCAAATAGTTCCTGCGAAGAAGTACCACCTGTCTCTCCACGTTCACGGGAAGCTAAGGCTATTGCATAGTTAATAACAGGCTGTGAAGGTACATACAGCTTATCAGCATCAAGAGTAAACGGGTCTGCTCTATCTACAATGTTAAAGCGTAATGTATATGCTTTGTCAGGCTTAGGGTACAAATCTACCAAAGCATTACCACTAGCATCTACACCATTCCAAGAGTAGTACAGAGGTGAACCAGTTGCAGGAGTCTGTGTCAAATAAGATTTGTTCATTAACGAAGAACTAATAGGACGCATAAAGTAGTTAGACGTATCATTAATGACATCTAGTATCTTAAATGAGTTATTAGTCCCTGTAATGCTGTAACTAAATACATCGTTAGTTGTTGTGACTGTTACTGTTTTACGTAGTGCTGACCAATCCCACGCATCTTCAACAATACGTCTACCATCATTAACAAACTCTCCTATAAGTTTTACATAGGAGTCTGTAGCATTTTCTACAGAAGATGTTTCTTCCTCTCGCATTCTACGCAGTACACTGTTTACTAATTGTAAGTAAGTCATTATCCATACCTTCTTAAGTTCATAAAGGGACTAAGCATTTCCTGTGTAGACTTAATCTCTGTGTCAAATTTAAATAGTTCTTTGTCGAATAAACCTTCGACTTGTGTTGGCTGTTGTGGTGTTGACATTAGTCCTGCTAGTAGCTTAGGGTCAAGCGATAGTTCAGGTAATTCTACGTCTATACTTGGTAAGTCTATATCTATTTCAGGTAAGTTTATATCTGGTGCTTTAAACTCTGGTAAGTCTATATCTAATCCAGTAAACTCTGGTAAGTCTATATCTATTTTAGGAAAATCAATATCTATTTCAGGCGGTTCTGGAATTTTTCTTACTAATTCGTCTATAGTTTTTATTGTAGGTCGTATTACGTTTTTATCTACAACACGACCACCTGCTCTAACAAAGTCTTCAGCCTCAGATGTAATGTCACTTATTGTATCAATGCCTTCTCCTATTGCTTTTATTGTAGGCTGTGTTATATTTTTATCTATAGCACGACCACCTGCTTCTATGGTTTCTATTACAGGCTCTACCGCTCCTAATACAGGTTGTATTACGTTTTTATCTATAGCACGACCACCTGCTCTAGCAATGTCTTCAGCTTCTGATGTGATATCACTTATTACACCAACTCCTGATTCTATTAATTCTCCCGCAGGACCTAAAGCATCTATTGTACTGCCTAACGCACCTTCCGCTAAATTTCCTACTAGTTCAGCGGCTGAAACCAAAGCCTCGCCCGCTTCTCCTGCAACATATTTAATTCCTTCTTCAGCTACGTCTCCTACAAAATCTTTAACTTCAGATTTAACAGAAGAGTCAAAAGCATTTGAACCTGACTTACCGTTAACAATAGCATCTGTTGTGTCTTTAGCTATGTTTTTAACAAAGCCGGGAATTTCAGTATCTTCATCCATTCCTAATGTAGTTTTAATTTTACCTATAACAGCATCTTCATCTATGTCTAAATCGTCTACTACGGCTGTACCAATTTGTTTAACAAAAGCATCTCCAAGTGCTTCGTCACCGTTTTTACCAGAGGCTATACCGCCTATAGTGTCTCCTAGTATTTCTTTTGCAGGTTCAGGTATTTTAGAAAAATCTACATCTATATCTAAATCATCAATAAAGTTTTCTGTTATATCTGCTACTTCAGAACCTATTTCTTTAACTAAAAAAGTTTTACCTGCAGATTTTAAACCTTCCTCTATATCGCCTGTGTTTACTGTGGTTTTAATACCTTGAAAAACAGGAGCAACGGGAGGATACACAACACTAAGAACATCTAATGTTGTGTTTATTGCTTTCATTTCTGAAGAAACTGGAGGAGGATTATCATAAGAATAATTACCGTACTGACCAAATTCTCCTATTTGTACGTTATCACCAGTAATATCAGGAACACCTATAATAGTACCTGTGTTTAGAGTAGTAGTTCCTGCTTTGTTTCCCCATCCCCAAGAAAAAGTTTTACCTAGTGATTTGTCAGTATAATCTAAAGCACCTCCTTGACGAGTAAGAAAGTCTTGCATAACAGCACCCTGAACATCCATAGCTTCTTTACGGACATCATTGTCAGGTAAGTCTTGATAGAATTTAATGTCTTCTACTGTATCAAAACTAGGCGCACCTTTTGCAATAAAAGTAGGGACACCTCTACTACGTGCCATATTATCTTCAAGATATTCTATGTACGCATTATCTGCGGCTACTTTTGCTTCCTCAAGAGTAGTGGGTAAAGTATATGCTTCAATACCCGCTGATTCTAAAGTATCTTTTGTTTCTTGTCTACGTTTAACATTAAGTTCGCCATACTTTTTAACAACATCCCAAGTGTCAGGATTAACACCGTTATTGTAAAAAGAGTTTTTAAAACCCTCTAACTCTGTTAATTCTGCATCTGTCCAAACATCGGATTCAATAAGACTGTTAAACTCAGATTCAAATCTTCTTTGGTCTGCTAATGAAGGTTCACCAAACATTTCAAAGTATGAAATTTTATATGTGTCTTTATCATAGTCCCACCCAGTACGCGGTCTATTATAAACACCTGAACCAGTGTAACCCATATTAGGGTCAAACGAAGAACCACTGCTTGTCATTAAACCTGAGCCTTGAAAAGCAGAAGCATCTGGTTGTGCATCAGCAAGTTGCTGTAATCTTTCTTTTTCTAAAGCATCTTGTTCTTTTCGTGCCTGTGCTTCTGTTTCTTGTGCTTGTTTACGGTTTTCTTCTTCTTTCTTACGGTTTTCTTCTTGTTGTTTTTCCCACGCTAATCTACGAGCGTCTGCTTGTGACTGTCCACGAGTTGCATAAGGATTTCCACGAACGTATGACATTAGTTATCCCTCTGTACTTTTTTAGTCTTCTCAACAGTTCTCATAGCACCTAAACCAAGCATACCCATCAGTACTGGCATCATTGTAGCCATGTCTAAAACAGGGATTTCAATGGTAGAATTGGCAAGAGCAAGCGTAAAATTTGCCATCGGGATAAGAATGTACTGACTCGCAAGTCCAATGCAACAAGTCCAACCAACAGCAGGTCTCCAACCCGACACAAAGAGGCTCTTATGTGACGCTTCTGTCTTATTAACTTCAAGTTGCGCTTTCGCAAGTTCCTGCGCGTGTTTTTCAGCCATTGTCGAAAGTTCAAAGGCGATGGCATTCTTCTTGTCTTTATCCTCTATAAATTTGTCAAGTAACCCTGTAACAGGTCCGATTAGTTGCTCTAACATAAATGCCTCACTTAAGGGGATTTGAGAGGTAGTCCATACCCTGCCACAAATCCTCTACCTCTTTGGTCAATGTCTTTAACTTCTTACCTACGTCACCAATATCTTTTGTAATAACTTCAGCCTTTGCTACTGTACCTTTTATACCCTCTATCTCATTAGCTAGCTTAGAAACGTCTGTATTCAATTCTAACAGCTTTTCTTGCTGACTTAGTAGTGTCTCTAGCCTTGTGCCTAAAGTGGCTAGATTCTGCTGTATGGGGCTTACATCGGGTATCTGTGTAGCTTCTACTGCTTCCAGTCTTGAGTACAGGCTAGAGGCTGTCCATACGCCACCACCTATTGTACTACCAATACCTAGAACTATGGCTATCCATACACCTTTAAATGATGTACCGCCAATGGTTAATTCCGTTTGCTCTAAACTCATAGTTCCGTACAGTCACTGTTCATAAAGCAATCATAACTATAGGCTGTAGGACCAGTCAAATAATATTCTGATTCACTACCTGCGGCTAGGATGTCTGCTTCCGTTACGTATAAATCTAAACCAATATTGTCATTACCATTAAGGTAAACTGCTGTAAGGTTTCTAGTGGTGTTATAACCCATAGCAACCCACTGTTGGTTAGAATCGTAAAAGATGTTAGTCTCTTCCGCTGTAGTGTTAGCATTCTCTATACCTTGCTCTAGGAACTCTACAGCTTCTTTGTTACCTGCTACAGATAAGAATGCACTAGCGTTATTAGCGTGTTCCTCAATGGAGTCTAGGGAGTCGTTGTACGTCTCTACCTCGTCCTGAGTGATTGTCAATGATTCTATGTTGTCAGCTACAAAAGTCTGTACTTCTGCTTCCTCTTGAGGAGTAGCGGCTGACTCAGATACCTCAGCTACTTCCTGTACAGCAATCATGTCCACTACTACTTCAGTAAATACATTAATGGCTTCATCCATCATGTCTAACTCTGTGTATGCTTTTTCCTCAAGTACAGTTTGTAAGTCACCGTAGGCTTGATAGTTTGACATACTAGACAAAGCCGCTGTGTACGCCTGTAGTTGCTCAGGACTGATGTGTGCTGTACCAGAGATAGTACCATCTGACAATGCGTCACCGTAGTATGCGTACTCTTGAGCCGCACCGACTAACTTAATGCCTCGGTCTATCTGGTCAACAATAGCATTGGAGGTGTTGATTAGGTTGTCTAGTTCACTGCTTTGTGCTACGGAACTTAGCACTAACAGAGATAATATCATCTTCTTCATCTGTGTCCTCTCCTCCAATGTTTAGTATAGTGTTGTACCAATCTTGTGTATCTTTGTTGTAGTCAGGTATGTATATTTCTGGCTGTCTCTTCATAACTAACATAGCACGTTTACCTACCACTAGCTTGCCGTTACTAAGTATGGGACATGGAGTACCTGACATAAACATACTCTTCCATACATCTACTGCTTCACACATACGGGCTACTGCGGCTACCTTCATGCCTAAGTCACTAAGTACCTTAGCGTCCCTACGTCTATTGCAGTTCTCATCAATTTTGTACTTACCTTCCGACCAACCTACTACCACGGTCTGTACTGATGACCCTATACCTTTTAAACACGTTTCAATACCATTGGACATATAGCTAGGTGTTATAGCTGAACCTACTGGTATTTCTGAACTACTCCCTGCACCATTATACGTGTTACTTGTTGATGTATCCTGTGTGCTGTTGTTACTATTCGTTGTGCTGTTGTCCCCATGAAATGTATTCAAAGAACCTTCCTGAGCGTTGTCAGCCAGTGTAACTACGCTAAACAACATTAACAAACAAAATAGTCTTCTCATTACTTTTTATGTACAATCTTCTGTACTGTATCTGATTCATAGATACGTAAACCTAACCAAATAATAGTGAACAGACTGGCTATAGGCGGTAGCCATGCGGCTACTGACATTATTCCTGTTGATGCCGCGGCTAAGTCTAGTGCTTGTTTTGCTTCGTTGGTCATTTGTCTTTCCTTAAATTGCGGCTATTATAAATGCTAAGAGTTCTGAGTAACGAACTCCTAATTGAGTTATTTCAGTTGCACCCTCTGGTGCGGCTTCTGCATAGTTGTATGTTTTATCTTCATGTTCCCACCAAGTATCAGAACAAAACATAGAGTAATCATGAGCGTCTAAACCTTCAGCAGTAAATGCGTCTTGTAAGTCCTGAGCAATAATACCAAAGTGTATACGAGCATTATCGCCTTTTTCTTCAACTGCATCATTAAATTTAAACTTACGCAATAAACCTTTAGCGGCTTTAGCTACTCTGGTCTCTGCCTCAGACAAAGTTTCTATCTGTTGCTTAGTGTTTCTATCTGAAGTGCTGATTGTAGATGTTGATGCGTATAATTGTGACCACCTAGAATTTGATTTCCCTAAACGCATTTTACCGTTATGGTTTCCGCCATTAGTTGTGCATGGTTGAAACTGTGAATAATTTGTAGATGTACCACCAAATATACCAAAGACACCTACCGCGATAGTGCCTTGCGACATGTATGTAGTTCGGCTATCCCCATACGAATTATTGGTTGTACCTATACCTCCGTGACTCTGATAAACATTGCTACCTTTATGTTTCTGTATTCCGTATATCATGTTGGGCGAATATGAATTTGTATTTATTGCATCATAAGTTTGACCGCTAGATGTGCTTTCAACAAACCCGCCTTTTAACGCGCCATTAATATCAATAACACCACTACCATTAACAGTCTTACCATTTAAAGATAAATTACCACCTAACTGTGGTGTAGTGTCCTCTACAACATTTTGTAAGGCTGAGTCAGCAGTAGTGCCTTGTGCGGCTGTAGCATAAGCAGACGAATCAAAAGCCTTAACTTGTGCTAGGTTAGTTACTTCTGAGTCCATCAATGCACCCGCGGCAGTAACATTAGCTGTATCCGTTACGTCTGCATTTGCTTCAATACCATCTAGTTTAGTATGGTCAGCATCAGTAAATGCGTTAGTGTCTGCATTGTTTTCATACGCTGTCTTTATCTCTGCATCAGTTTGGTCTGCAGTTGCACTAGCTTCTATACCACTTAGCTTAGTCTTCTCAGCATCTGTAAAAGCATTAGTATCTGCTTCAGCTTCATACGCTGTTTTTATTTCAGCACCCGTTTGGTCTGCGGTTGCGTTAGCCTCAATACCATTTAACTTAGTATGGTCAGCGTCAGTAAAATCATTTGTTGTTAACCCACCATCACCTACTGTGTACGTTGTGTTAGTGCTGTTAATAGTAAAGTTAGGATATGTACCTGTTACTGAAGTAGCACCTGTACCCGTCAAGGCTACTGTTTGGTCTGGCGAACTATTTGTAATAGTACCATTACTCGCTATAGAGATACCAGTTCCTCCTGTGAGGACACCAGTAACATTAGCGGCTGTTACGCTTGCGTCTGAACCATCAGCACCGCGTAAATCACTTGTAGAAAAACCTAACCCATCGTTAGATGTAAATGTAACGACACCTGTAGAGCCGTTGTAAGAACCTGCTGTAAACCCTGTACCGTTTGTACCGTTAGTACCGTTTGTTCCGTTTGTTCCATTAGTACCATTAGTTCCGTCAGTACCGTCAGCACCCGCAGGACCTGTTGCTCCTGTAGCACCAGTTGCTCCTGTAGCACCTTGAGGACCTGTAGAACCTTGAGGACCTGTAGGACCTATATCCCCTCTAGGGACAGTCAAAACACCCGTAGAAGCGTTATAGATTACTTCGGTATCTGCCGCGCCCGTGGCGGCTGTAAGAGTTAATATGGAGTTTGCAGAGGCTTGTGCAGAGGTAGCTGATGCTTCAGCGGCTTGCGCTTGAGCAGTAACTTCCTGTAGAAAGGAATTGTCCGAAGATTCTCCCGAACCACCTACACCTCTAAATATAGCCATGCAAAATTCCTGTAAAAAAAGAAAAGGGGAAAGGGACTCCCGAATGGAAGCCCCTTAAGTACTACTAAGCGTTTACAGCGATGTTAAATGCGGCATCTGGACGTAGAACAGCAGTACCATACAAAGTGTCAGCAGTGTATAGAGTAGACAGGAAATCCTGCTTGTACTGAGTCTGTGAACGAACACCCATTTGCTCCGCAAGAACCATAGAGTCTTTGTGGAACAACATAGCTTGTTTAACGTCACCACCTGCGCTGTTAGCCGCGGCAGTTTCAATGATAGGACAGTTAGAAGAAACAAAGATGTCAATACCGTATAAGTTGCCGATTTGACCGTTGTTTACAACTTTACCATCTACAAAGTCACTTGACGAATAACGGGTAATGCCCATGATAGCGTTACGGATTGATGGTGGTACTACAAGACAACGATTGTCCATAGGTACGTCAGCATCATCCATTTTTTGAATCAAAGCACGGAAACCTTCATCGTTGAATACGTCACCCGCGGCAACTGAGTCTACAGCATAAGCCTCAACACCAGTACCACCTGCAAAGTTATAAGTACCAGTACCAACGTAATCACCACCGTTGTCACCGAAAGACTTACCTAGTTCAAACAAGCTAGTGTCTACTTGTTTAGCTAGAGCGTAACCTGCGTCACCAGTGTAGAACTGACGAAGTGAAGACAATGATTGAGTCTCAGTGATGTCTTCAATTAGACGCGAGTACTCAAAGTGCTTGTCTAATGCGATTTGTACTTCGCCTTCAGTAGCGTTCTGTACAGTAACAGCAGTGCCTTCCGCTTTAGCGTGAGCATCACCACGAACAGGCTTAGGAATGTGAAGAGTATCACCTTTCTTGCCAGTCATGGATAGTTTCTTGACTAGGTTAGCTAGTACAAGGTTAGATTGATAAGCCGCAATAACTTCATCACTCCAGATTTCTGGGATGAAAGTAGCCGCGCTAGTGTTGTCTACGAAACCGCCATTTGCGGGATAAGTTGAATCAGTCATTTTAATACTTCCTATATAATAATATTAGTTTCGTACCCTCCCCTCTGAATATGCTTGCATAATCTCATTTGACAATGCTTGGTATCTATCGGGGTCAGTACGCATTAGTTTAATAATGTCTGCGCGTCTGTAGACTTTCTTGCCTCGCTGTTCACCACTACCACGGGCATTACCTGTGGATGCAGATTTAACAGCTTGCTTGCGTTGCTGTTTCTCATTGGCGGCAGTTTGAGTGACAACCTGTTGACGTTCCTTCCATAGGGAAAATAACTCGTCAGCGGCATCATAATCATACTGTTGGTCTGCCTGTACAAAAAGCTGTTGTCTAATCTTAGAACCCTTAATCCATTCAGCAAACTTCTCATCCTGCAAAATTCCCTGCATCTCAGGGTGTTTGGTTTGCAGTTTGTTCATTGCTGTAGACTGACGATATTGGTTGCTGATTTGTTCAGCTTCCTTTATCTTAGGGTGATTATTAATCGCTCTTTCGACTGCCTTGTCGGGGTCTGAGAAAAAGTCTACTTCTTCGTCAGCATTTGTTACTTGTGTTTCTTGGGTTGAGAGTTGTGTCTGGATGTAGTCATCTACAACCTTCCGCAAGTCACCTACTTCAGAACTTTGTTTACCTAAGAGTTTTTCAGCCTCTTGGTGCATCCTTACTATCTCGGCTGTTGACTTCCCTTGATACTTCTCAGGTATGTCTGATTCAGGTTGTTCAAGAGTTTCCTCTGATTGAGGGTCTTGTGCTACTTGGTTATTGATGTCATTCTCTTCTACGTCTTCCGTGGGACGCTCTTCTATTAGTCTTGCCATTATTAAACTCCGTGATTCATATCATTATGGAGGTGTATTAAGTGTAAGGGTTCTATGGTCAAGAGTTGTCCTTACGTTATAATGCTACGCCTTTGTTGCCTTCATGTGTGACTCTCTCTTTTTAACCCACTTCCGTGTTTCCTTCCAAGAGTCGCCACCGTTGATTGTAACAGGTGTAACTATTTTTCTAGCTATCAACGAACAATCTGGACATTGTACTTCGGTTGTCTCTGAATCTACAAACTTTTCATTGACATGTCCGTTGTCGCATTTGAAGTCAAACATAAACCTCATTAGTCTATTTCTACTTCTTCTTCATCTTGCTCTTGTTTAGCTGTTTCTATCTGTGCTTCTAGGTTCAGCATATTAGCCATGACTACAAGTTGTCCCTTACGAAAGTAAAGGTCTTTGTCATCTTGACAGGCTTCTACTGAATTGACGTTCTCAGCACTTCCCTTCATGTCCTGCATTAAGTTCTTCCATCCGTCTGAACGGAACATCTCTTCAAAGGAACGATAGTACTTCTCTAGTTCTACATCAGTCATTTACTGTTTCTCCTTAATGGACAGTCTTTATTGTTAATTTAAATAATATACTTAAGTATACTATAGGAATATTATACCATATTTGGTCACAAAAGTCAAGAACTATTTTCTATGTCTTGCTGTTTTCTTTGCAATCTTCTTAGGTTGTTTACTTACTTGTTTACCTGCTTTGGTGTCAGCACGTTTCTTCCGTGTCGTAGCGGCATATTCCTTCTTGGTCAAAGCCTGACGAGCCTTCTTGGGCAGATAGCGTTCACCTGTAGCTTTCTTACCCTGTGTGCTAGGCTTGCCAGACTTAGTACCCCACTCTTCCTTAGTCCACTTCTTCAGGCTTTTCTGTGACTTCTTTAGCGGCATTACCTGTACCCTCCACCTTTAGCTTTGTACTCCTTAGCGAGCATCTGTGCCTTCCTAGCAGACCACTGTCCTGCCTTACCACCCTTAGTACCTGCTTTAATCTTATTAAACAAGTTCTTACGCATGGTAGGCTTAGTGTAGTTACCCGCCTTATTTACTGTGGATTTCTTTTTAACAGGCATAATTACTTGCCTTTTTTCATTGGCTTCTTTTTAGGTTTAACTGCTGTCTTCTTCTTAGGTGGTCTTCCGACTTTACTACCGTATGTACCTTTACCGTATGGCATGACTATCTCCTCTTTACCATTTTGATTTATTTGCCCAGTAAGCCGCAGACATTTTACCTTTGGCTATATTCTTGGCGTGTCTTGCTTTAAAAGATTTACGTCTTGCTTTCTCAGATGCAGTCTGTGGGTTCTTACCTGCACCTGAAACTCCCTGTTGACCATAGCGTATAGTCTTAACCTTGTCACCTTCCTTAGCTACTACTACGTGAGACTTAGTAGGGTGCTTTGGTGTACGCTTTGGCTTGTTGTAGCCAGAGACTCCTGCTCTAGCTAGTCTTGGGTCTGGTTTTTTTGCGGGCATTAGGCTTCTCCTTGTGGGATTCCTTGAGGTCTCGGACCTCTGCTTCCAATTCCGCTAGTCTCTTGAATGTTTGGCTGAAGGCTTGGTTGACTTGCTCTATTGCTTCGTTGAACTTGTGCTGTGTCAGCATTAGGTTTTCCTTGTTCTTTGACAGCTACTTCACGTTCTTTTAGTAACTGCTCTGATATTTTAAGACGCTTCTGGAACTCTTTGTCATCCGCATCTCCCTCTTTGATATTGGTCGTAATTGCTTTGATACGGTCAATCTCAAGTTCCTGTGGTACAGCCTGAGCCTCTGCCGCAAGTTTCTGTGCGCGAGCCTGTGACTCTGTAGCCTGACCTTGTAATGCCGCAGTCTGTGACTGTTGAAATGCCATTTGTGCTTGTTGCATAGCTTGTTGTGCTTGCTGTGCTTGTGGGTTAGGCTGATTAGCTTGTTGTAAAGACATGATAAGTTCTTCACGGTTGGACAAGTTCATGTTGTCTACAATGGACATAATCAATTGTGAGTACATTGGATTGTCTTGTTGCATGGTCTGTAGTAACTGTACTAGTTGAGTAACTTCATACTCACGAGCAATGATACCTAGACTGCTAGATGTGTGGAACTTATAGTCCGCAACAGGATAACGCTCAGGGTTAAACTGCATATAGCGATGCGCGGCTTTAGTTATGAAGGGAATAAGGAATGATTCTTGGAAGTTAATCAATGTACGTTTATGACGTTTAATAATAGCACCGAGGCTCATAGAGATACCCGCGGCAGTTGACTCACCATTAATAGAACCAGAGATACCCGCTGAATCAATAGCACCTGTAGCTGTCTGTACCATCTTCTGTAGTTCAGCGGCTTGTGCAAACGTAACCTGACTAACATTACCAAAGTTAAGAGGCTGTAGGACTTCAGAAGGGTTGCCGTTGGTCAAGATAGTCTTACCTGCACGTACCTCAGCACGAGAACCTCTAGGCATACGTGTAGCATCGATAGCCATCATAGGGTGTATAGTCAATGCAAGAGCATCGATTCTGGCTCGTATTTCAGCGTCTAACGCCTTTTGAGAGTTATACCCTTTCTCACATACCCCTCTGCCCCAGAAACGGCTAGGAACGACATCCCACGGGAATGCAACGATTGGTCTGTCACCCATCATGTATGGATTAGCTTCCGCTTTAAGTAACGTACCGTCATTAGCAATAATAACAATAGCTTCTACGTAGTATGTATCTTCATCTTCATCAGGGGCGACTAGTTCTTCTACTTCTTCTGCTTCTTCTTCTTCTTGTGCCGCTTTTAATAGATGACGAGGTACTAAACCGTAGTACTTAGTTAAGCGCACTTTATCGTCTTCAAACACTGACAAATCTTTATCTGGTTCAATGTCAAAGTCTGGTGCGGCAGAACCTACATATACGTTACGATATACACCTTGTTCCTGTAACTGGTCTACTAGGTGTGTAGGTACGAACTCATCTACAGCACAACCTAATGCTTCCTCAATGGAGGTAGCTAGTGGGTCTATTAAGAAGTTCTGTGGCATTACTGGTCGTAGCTTTACGCAGGTCTTATCTACGATGTTGACACCAACTGCTTGTAAATCCCCACCCATTACAGGTTGTGTTGCAGGTTGAAACTCTTTCTCTTCCTCTAGGACTACCTCAGCAATCCCTGTACCGAATACAGCCGCGTTGATAAGGCACTCAGCTACGCTCTTACGTATCTTATTCTTTTTGAAATCTTTGTATAGGACTTCACGTAACATGGCTATATCACGCTTCTCTTGGTCCGCTACGTCATCCTCAATGTCAAACCACTTGCCACGACCAAAGGTAGCTTCCTCTAGTTCCGCAACGGATGACTCAACTGCTTGTTGTAAGGCAGGAGAGATAATCTTAGAGCGTTCTGTTTGTCTAGTCTTATCCTGTACCGCCCATTGTCCACGCCACAAGCGGTAGTACTCATCAAACTTCTCCGAGTAGTTAGACTCAAAGTGGTCACGCCAGCTTGTACATTTATCAATGACCCATCCTTCTAGGTCTTGCTCAATCGTTAGTTCCTGCTTGTCCTCTAGTAACATATTAGTACCCTGCGTATGTGTCTAAAAATTCATAGTCTTCTTCTACATAATCTGATGTGTAGGCTATGTTAGCCAGTTGGTCTATGTAAGCCAACGAATCAATCAAGTCATCATGTACAAGCTGATTAGGGAATTGGAATAACTCATCTAGGAACGTAGCATTCCATTCACCCTTGTTAAGTGTTATCTTACCGTGTTCAAACCTACCTTGTAAAGCCCAGACTACCCTATCGGTTTTCTTCTTGTTACCGTGTGTTAATTCTTCTATTCTAAAGAATCTATTGTTGGACTTCATTAGGTCTGAGATGTATGGGAATACAGCGTTCTTTAACGCCCCTTTCTCAATCCCGACAGCCACAGGTTGATAGTCCCGTACAGCTTCAAAGATTTTACGTGCAGTTTGTTCCACACCCCATCTACCATATATGATGTCAGCGACCCACCAACCTTCTTCACTTGCTTTAACAACTGAGATAGCCGTTTGGTCAAGTCGTTTAGTTTTAGTTGTAGCCTTTGCCACATCAGCGAAACCTGCCAAATCAACAGCAATATAGTACTGACCAATCTGGGGTTCTTCTTCAGAAAATTGAACGTACTCTTCTTTAAATAACTCACTGCCTTGTGCCTCAAAGGATGCCATGAACTCCTGACGGAAACTGAAGGAGGACATAGAGTTCTTAGCCGCTTCAATCTCTTCAGGGTCTAGTAGTGGATTATCATAACTTGTAAAGTGATAACCCGCGAACGTAGGGTCTTCACCGATACAAGCATACGTATATAAGTCATAGAAGTGATTACGTCCCATTGGCGTACCAATGAACAACGCATCACCCTTTTGGTCAGCTAGTGCAGGTCTAAGGATTTGCTCCCAGACCTCTGGTTTCATATCTGCATACTCATCCATAACAAGGAACTTAAGACTGACACCACGCATGGTTTCTGGTCTATCCGCACCTTTGAGTGCTATGGTTGCACCGTTGACTAGCTTTATTTGTAAGTTATTAACGTGACTGGAAGCTATTACAGGATTACCTATCTCAAGTAACACCTGCCACATAATGTCCCTAGCCTGACCCTGAGTAGGTGCAACGTAAAAGACATGACCCTTCTCAGTTTGTAATGCCCTGATGATTAACATCCAAGCGGCTAGACGGGACTTGCCTGTACGTCTACCTGCGGCTATGACCTTGAATCTAGTCTCATCTTCAAATACAGTTTGTTGCCACGGTAGTAACGAAACATTAAGTTCCGTCATTTAGTAGGTCCACATTACAAAAGGGGTTGTATCGTCAGGACTGCGGATATCAACATGGACGAAGCCACGAGCAACTCCCACACCTGTGAATCCAAGCGCGATAGCCTTCTCAACGATTTTAAAACGCTGTAAACCGTTGTTGACTTTAATGTCTGCGGCAATGCCTTGTGCATGAGTTCCTGTTCCTGGTTTTGCTTTCTTTGCTTCTACTGGGTGTGTTTTATCTCTATAGCCTGACGTTATTACAAAGGGAAAACCACAGGCTTCTCTGAGTTCATCTAACTTATCAATCAACTCAGAACTTATCTCATTCTTACCTGTGTACTGACAGGCAAACTCTTCTTCATTAAAGTACTTAGCCATTATTCTATGATTTCCCCATCGTCAATAGCTTCTTCATTGTTTGACACCACCGTGGTCTCTGCTCCACCAACTCCAGTAATGTTAATTTGTATTGCTGACTTCCCTGCGCCCTTAACGACATCATTCTCAAATACCGCTGTAGGTAATATCCTATCCATAACTAACTTCCATGCCGCGGCTTGATTCTTATGGTCATCGTTAAGTGCCGCATCGAATATTGATTCTAATACT
>VMHT01066989.1_pt1 | contig 16271 bp, 16 predicted proteins | sample 4693611 | NCBI WGS metagenome assembly VMHT01 (sample SAMN12280063, study PRJNA550983) | marine metagenome | isolation source: seawater sampled from same location over 5 years 0.02-0.2 micron viral filtrate | place: USA: collected off the coast of southern California halfway between the port... ... | reverse complement strand
AGTTAAGTTAGTTAATGTAGTTGCTTGTATCATTCTACTATATAATAGAAAAGTTGTCTTTTTATTTGGCTTGTAAAAGAAAAGAGGGCAAAAAGCCCTCTAATCAAGAATATATAAAAACTACTAATTAAATTAACAAGGATTGCTCTTGCAAATTGTTCCCATTGTAAATGCTGCATTATCAAATGGCTCAGTTGTGTAGTCTGCAACCATTGCAAATGGATCTGTCTCCATTCCGTCAAATGTAAGAGTGTAACCATTTTTATCACCCCAAGCTGCACCAGTGTCCATAGTTCCTGCATTTAATTCCATACCATTAACTCTTCCTAAACAGATTATTACATCGTGTCCGTTAGATAAAAGTTGTTGATTTAATTGAGCAAAGATAACTACCTTTGTAGCACCTAGCAATTTAATTTGATTCTGATCTTCTTTTGTTAATCTGTTAAATAATACTTGAGCAGTTGGTGTATAATAAATCGTACCATTTTCACGACTACCAACTATTGTATCAGTAACTGAAGCTACACCCAAAGGCATAGAATATCTATAAAGTTTATTTGCTCCCATTTCTATATCAGTAACTTCTGCATTTGTTACTGCTATTCCTGTTCCATCTATTGGGGCTGTAAATTGGTCAAAAACTCCGAAGTATATAAATTTTACACCACCTGAAATTCTGTTACAATCAAGTCCCCTACCTACTGTTAATGCTGTACACGCCATTTGTTTTATTTTTAAGGGTTAAAAGTTGGGGGTTTTTACACCCCCTTCTTTATATTATTATGATTGTCTTACGATATCAGCTCCAACTCCTGTTTGAACACCTGCAGAGTATCTTGCTACTAAACGCATATTGTCTGACCCGTCAAGAGCAGACATATCCATTAAAGTAATTCTTGTAGCATCTGACAATAGATCAGTTCCAAAGTACAAGTTAGACTTCTCAGCTGCAACTAATTGATTGTCTGCCATTCCTGGACAAACAGCAATTTTGTATCCTTCGAATACAGGCTCATAGTCTCCGTTCATATTGTAAGCATTAACATATCCTAAAGTAGATATTGCTGACACATACATTGCATAAGTTTTTGGATTCATATAAATATGAAGATCTTCTTTTCTTAATACTGGAGATATGTTAGCTGCCATATCAGTTGTTAACGTCTGTAAGTTAGCAATAATATTAACTGCAGTATATGCAGCTGAAGCTGAAGATTGAACAACTGTTCCATCAACACCATTTAATAAGTAACCAGTTACAGCTCCTAAGAATCCGTTGAATTTACCAGCTACAGCTGTACCTTCCCATATGCTTTCTTCTGTTGCTTGCGCTATGATCTCACCCATATAAGAGATAACATAGTCATCAAAAGAAGCTGGAGGTGGTGCTCCTGCCCCTGCTCTCATTTGTAATGCTTCCCAAGAGTCTAGTAAAGTTTTCTTGCAAAGATCTAAATTGATTTGTAAGTTTTTAGGCTCTAAAACCTTTTCAGTAAGTGCTAATGTTCCTGCTCCAGTAAAGTCGCAAGTAGCATCTGCAACTACTCCAGATCCTGCCATTCTTTGTATATTAGACTTAAATTTGATATTTTCTATCATAGTTAAGTAGTCTAATGATGTTGCTTCTTTCAGTGCCGCTGAGATGTAAAATCCAGCTGCTTTTCCTGCAAAGTTGCTCGTTGTAGTAAACGCCATAATTTATTTATTTTTATTGATTAATATTATTTATTTAAGTTATAAATGAATCTCTCTCTTTTAGATAGTTTGCTGTAATCTTTTCTTGACAATACTACTCTATCAGAGCTAAATTTATTTGTATTTATTGGAGCATCCGCAGGTGATTCTGCTAGTTCCGTTTTAAGTTTTTCGTTTTCAGCTTTTAAATTTTCTAATTGCTCTTCTGTAGAAAATTCTTTTACTTCAGTTGTTTTTATGCTTTTAGGATTTACAGAAGGCTCAACAGTTTCTTCTGTCATTTCTTCAACATCACCCTTTTCTCCAATCTCTTTTTTAAGATCAGATACTGCATCTTCTAAGTTTTTAATACGCTTTTCCATACCAGCCCAGTCTTGAACATCAGCTTCCTCGTCATAGTCTTCTTTATCTTCTGGAGCTAATTCAACAGACTCTTCAGAAGCTTCCACCTCCTCTTCTGTTTCACTTTCCATAACTTCCGATACTACACCTTCAGTTTCTACACGAAAAGATACACCTGTATCTGTTTTGTAAGTTCCTGTTGGTAAAAGTATTGTAGTTCCATCTTCCGTTAAAACTGATATATCAACTCCAGCCTCAAGTTCTTCTGCAGTAGAAACAAAGATTGTACCATCTTCGCTTTTAGACTGCCAAGCCAATTTTACTTCATCTTCAGCTTTGTTTAAGCCAAGTGCTACTAAAATTTGTTCTTTAATGTCCATAGTAATTTTTGTTTAATAGGTTTATAATATAAGAGAATAAACTCTTATTCATTTGATTTGTTAATTATTTCATTAAGAGCTTTTAAAATCTCTTCATCTGAAGGTTGTTTTTCTGACATCTTTTCCATCTTGTCTGTAAAGTAGCCTTCAATTGACAATCCTTTTAATTCGCCAGATTTAATTTTATTCCATAGATCTTCATTTTGTATTTTCATTTTCACAAACCAAGTTCCATTTGGTAAATCAAATCCGTAAAGTTTTGACTTATCCATATCGCCTTCTTTTATCCAAGACTCAACAGTTAAGACTCCAGAAATTCTATCTTTATGCTCGTATGTAGCTTTGTGATGATTATTATGTTTCAAGTATAATTCAGATGCTTTTCTTACAGTTTCAGGACTGAAGTACACATAGTACTCAGAATCAGTGTTTGGGTCATATCTAAATATCTGCTTATTAGGAATAAGTGCTGGACTTACCAACATTCTCTTTTCTTCATCTACTTTAGCAAAAGTTAAGTTGTTTTTTTCTTTTCCAAAGTAAACAAAATCTTGTTCTATAGCTGGTGCTGATACAAGGCTAATTGCATCAATAGCTAGTTCTTGTGAGTCATCATCAATAACCAGTTCTACTATAGATGTAGTTTTTTCGTAATAGTCTTTGTTAGCTGCTTCACATTCAGCTATTGAGTCATACTGACATTCGCCAGATTCACCCCATTTTACATTTCCGTTTTCACATTCTTTGCAAGGCATATTATTAAATAGATTAAGTTAGTATTTATTTGATTTGTTATATTGTAGCTCTTCGTCTTATATTAGCTAATTGATTTTGACTGTTAGTCATTTCATCTGTAAGAACAAAGGCTTGTACTGGTTCTGGTTCTACACCTGCACCTAATTCAAAAGATCCTGACATCATTTGTGGTGATGGTGCTCCACCTCCTCCACTTGTAGTAGGTGCCTGTCCACCTCCACCTCCACCTCCTCCTTTTCCTAGTTTAGAAAGTCCTTGTGCTGTAGCCGCTGCTGATGCTGCAATAGATATTCCTGCAGCTACATTATTACTTGCTACTAATGCAGAAGCTGCAGCTACCGAAGCACCACCTGTTGGTATTGCTAGTGCAGCTCCTTCAGCAATAGTGGTAGCATTACTTGCTTGTGTAGATATAATTGTTCTTGCTATTCCTAGAGCATTTTCTGCAACTATTGCTCCAGCCTGTAGTGCTTTGTTTTCACCTGCTAGTCCTTTTAGCAATCCAATACCAGAAGCAATATTATCTATATTTGATTGTCTTATTTTTTTCTTGGCTTCTTCAACTGCTTCTTCAGCGGCCAAACCTTCTAATCTTATTCTTTGCTGCTCTTCATTCCAAGCATCATTATCTATAATCATTTGGTCAAATGCATCATCAATATCTTTTTGCGCTTGTGCATCTCTGTCTTTTTTCTCTTGTGCAATTTCATTATCTAAAGAGTTCATTTCTCTTTTTAGTCTTTTCTGAGTTTTTAAAGACTTTGTCTCCATATCTATTAATACAACTCTTGCATCAGCTAGGGCTTTCTCATCTGCAGCTGTAGAGTTTGCCATCTCTGTTTGCTCTTTTAATATTCTTACTTTTTCAGCTTGATTATTTAATTCAAATTGTAAAAGCTCTTTTTCAAGTTTTATTGCGTTTGCTAAAGCAACCCTCCTGTCTTCTAAGGAAGTATTTTCATCTTCACTTAATAATCTAGCTTCAGCTAATTGTTTGTTTTTCTTAGCTCTTGTAACAAGAAATTTAGTTTCTGTATCTCTTAATTTTTGTGTTGCTTTTTCTAGTTCACCAGCCTGTTTTGTTTCTTCTTTTATTTCTTTGCCCATACCAGCAAAGTTGTCTTTTACATCATTAATAGTTTCTGATATTTTTTTATTAAATATATTTTTAACTATTTTACCAAAACCTGAAATTCTATCTTTTACTACATTAAATCCTGCACCTATTTTAGCCATAGTAACGCTTAGCTTGTCCATACCTTCTTTTGTAGAAGTTACATAAGTAACTAAAGAACCAAAAGCAATTACAAATACACCTAAGCCAGTAGACATTATACCAGCTGTAATAGATTTAAACATCATTTTAATTAATGGAATAATGCCACTTACTGTCCTTTTAAGTCCATTTAAAGACACCCCCATAACTTGAAAGTTTCCGATAGTTCCTTTTACTGCTTTCTCTTGTTCTTTCTGAGTCTTATTAAATTCTTTTAGTTTTTTATTAGCAACACTCTGTTCTTGTGTTAATCCTTTTAAATCAAGTTTTTGGTCTTTTATAGAGTTGTTAATCCTCTTAATTTTATCATTTATTCCAGACAAGCCTTGCTCATAAGCTGACTGCTTAGATCTTTCACGTTGTAGTTTTAATTCTTCTTTTTGAAGCTCTATTAAAAATCTCTTTTGTTCATCTAAAGTGTTATTTAATTGCTGTGTCTCTTGAGTAACACTTTTTAGGTTACTCTTTACATTCATTACAAGTTCTTCTGCCATATCTTTATAATTTTATTTCGTAAATATTTAACGTACAACTCCAACTAATATCCATATTACTAGCACCCTTTACTTTAAAAAACATATCATTAGTGCCAGCAAAATCAACTTCTGAAGTCCAGCCAGTTACTGTGCCAAAACTTCCTAAGGTTGCTACTGTTTCACTTACATTCTTTAAAAAAACTAATCCTGTTGCTCTTAAAAATATTCTATCATAAGTATTTCCTGCAGCTGTGCCTCCTGTTCTTATACCTATTACATTAGCTTCAAAGCCTTGTGCAGAGACTCCAGACTCTCTAGCTATAATTGTAGTTGAGCTATCACCATTAACAAAAAGGCTAGTAGCTGTGCCATCTGTTGTAGTTCCTGTTAAGGTTATTGTAGAGCTTTGCGCATAACCTTTTCCAGTACCACTAAAACCACCCCCACCAATAACTACTTCACCATCTCTTTGTGCTATTCCATAGTTGCCAAATATTGAAGCATTATTAACTCCATTTTTTATCTCATTATTACTACCTATTATAATGTTATTTCTTGACAGTCCTTTTACTGTATTACTTTCACCCATTATATAGGTGTTATTTGTTCCTAGTTCTATGCTGTTATTAGCTCCCTGAGTATTATTATTTATATTCTGAATATTTCTATTTAAATGGTTTGCTGTTTTAAAAGCAAAACAAGTGCCAGTTTGTTTATCATAAGTATATCCATAGGCTTGACATTGTATTTCATTTGGTTGTATATCATTATTTGTTCCATCAGTAAAACTAACAACTCCAATTTCTGATATTGCAAATGGTTTAACTTCTAATCCTTTTATGTATGGTATTGTAGGCATTATGGTATGAGTATAAATTCAACAGTTGCTAAGTCGTTTGGTTTGTAGTCTATTTTATTAACTCTAAAAACTCTATTACGTAGCATTACCGTATCATTAAATTTAAATGTATTAATATCAGCTGCATTGAGATTTACTTTAATACTCATAATTCTAGTATCTGCATTGTAAAGCTCATTATAATAAGGTGACCAGTAAAGATTGTAAAGGTTATTAGCTACAGGAAAACCAACTGGCTGTATTAACTGACACTCTCCAAAATTAAAATCATAAGCTCCTGAATTTGTTGGTACACTTGTTAAGTGACTAAATTGTAAAAACTCACTTTCTGTTGTACTAGCTGCTACATTATTTTGACCTGGTACATTAAAAGTACAACTTGTTAATCCTTTTACACCATTATCAAACATAATTCTAGGGCTGTTATCAAACCCTTCAGAGGTTCCATCATTTGGGCTGTATGAGTATATAGCTGGAGTAATAAAGTCTGAAAATTCAAATTCTAAAGGCTTGATTATTGTAGCTCCAAAAGGTTCTGCTATTATTTCATCTGTTCCTTGTAATACTGTAGCTAATCCATTAGATCCTATAGATGCATCAAATACTTTACTACCGTATAAATGTCCGCCTACTGAGTATTTGTATACATTAAATGAGTAGTCATCATCATCTTCTACAAATTTAAAAATTGTATTTCTGTTTAAATCTGTCAAAGGTGTAAGCTTCATTTCTGCTACATCTATTTTGTCTGTCCAATCGTGCTGAATACTTCTAGAAACTAATGTCAAGTCTGAAGTACTGCCACTACTTGTATCAGTATGAAATATATTAGCATAAGGCTCAAAAGTAATATTATTTGGATTGTTTTCATCTGGTAAACTAACTAAGTTAAACATAGTCATTATACCTTTTAAAAAATCCCACTGTCCAATTTCACCTCTTAAAGCCTGTAGTATTGTATTAGATGTAACACCTAGAATAGATACAGTTCCATATAAAACGCAAGAAGGCTCAGGATTATTAAGCAAACTACCCATACCACCTAAAGAATTATCTTGTTTAATACAGTTATTAGCTGAAGCCTGAAATTGTAGTCTTAATGTTTCTCCAGGATTTAAAGTTGTATTTACGTTACCATTATACAAAGCTTGTGAATTGCTTTGAGATTGACCATTTATAAGAATCTCATTCCAAAATAATACAGAAAAGGGGTTCCAACTATTTACCGTTACAGATGTTATAGCCCCTGGAAAAGTCCCGTTTGCTGTTAAATTAGCACCATTTAATGTTAGTGTAGGTTGTGAAGTATAAAACCCTCCATCATCTACAGTAACAGTTTGTGCATTTCCGTCAAACCATATAGAAGCCATACCAACAGTTGGCATAACAGTACTTAAGTTTAGAACAGTTGATGTATTTTTTAGCCACCTAAATTGTATATTGGCATTGTTAAGAATGTTTCTTACTCTTACATTAGCATTAATATTAAAAGTAGAGTTTTGCTGACCAGCTGGACAAGTAAATAAACTTGTACCATCAAATCCAAACTCATCTGGCATATTATTAAGGTCTGTAAATTCTACATCTGTCCAAGCAGTAGTAGCAAACTTATCAGCTGAACCTGTTTTATATTGAGCATTTCCAGTAGCTGAAAAGTCATTTGGGGTATCATCAGAACCCCAGTTAAAGTCCATAAATAAACCTTCAAATTCAGCTGAATTAAAAAAGTTTGATTCCCAAGTAAAAGGTGTATTTTCAAATATTCTATTTATTAAATACTTTAATTTTATAAAAGGTCTAAAAGAAGTTTCTAAGTTAGCTAAAACAGGACCATTAGCATCTTGTGTATATTGATGGTTCCAATCTACAAAAGGGTATTTTAATACGTCTGTTGTAGTTCCTGTTCCTGCATAGCTTCCAGCTGGTAAAGTATTTAATAGTGTTAAATTTCCATCCCAACTGCTTTGAATTACTGTATAATTATATAAGTGCTCAAGCTCTGAAAAGTCTAGTTCACTAAATGTTCTGTCTTTTAAAACATCCGCTAAGGCTACTACTTCAGAATAAAGATTAACATTATAACTTATCTCACCATCTTTGTCAGTAATATCAATCATTTTTAGATAGCCCTCAAATAAAATAAATCCATCTTGTTTTAAAATACATTGAGTTTTATTATAAGGATTAAATATTATGCCATCATCAGCTCTTGTAAGCTCAAACATATTATCAAAGATCCTGTTATTTCTTTTAGTAGCTGGTAACTTAAAAGCCTTAGAATATGATTGTACTTTCTCTGCTACATTCTTAAAGTTATCTACACTAAGGCTAAGTGGTATATCTTCATCCTCATATAAGTCTACTATTACTTGACCATCTTCAAGCTCAAAGTCTGATAGGCTTGGAGACATTCCCATTGGCATTACTGATAAATTACTTATTGTAACTGTATTCGTAATCCCAAAATTAAAATAACCTAAAATAATAACAAAGTTAGTATTTGGAGCTTGAAAATCATAAGTGAGCTGTAAGGCATTTGGTATAATAGTTCCATTAACTGATTGAGTAGTACCATCATAAACCTGAAAACTTAAAAAACCATTTGAAGGTATTGATGCTAAATTTATTGTTATAGTGTAAGTTTGTCCAATATTAGTATTTGTTACTCTTTGGTAAACTCCTGCAAAAGATACTGATGCAGCTGCAGCAGACGCTAAGACTAAATTATTAGAAGTTACAACTGGTGTAGGTGCTGTTCCAAAGCCAGTACTTATAAATCTAAACCAAGTATTTGGTATTGTAGGTGGTGCAGAAGTCATAAGAGCTAGAGGCAAATTATTAGATGCACTACTAAAAATAGGTGTAGAATTTAATCCTGTAAAAGATATGCCATTAACTAAATATTCTACTGGTGAGTTTGAATAAACATTAAATTGCCCATTATGATTCTGAGGATATACTATTAATTGTACTGACATTATATAGATTGTGTTCTTAGTGTTTTACTCTTTTCTACTTCAAATGTATATTGCATTAGCCTATCATTAGCTACTGTCTTACGAGTATAACTAGAAGTTGTTAATCTTACAGGTGTAACGTATTCTGTTAATGCTGCTTGTGTTTCTATTCTATCAAAATATTCTGCTAGTATATAAACTTCAGGACTGTTTATAAGCTCTTCAAACCATTCTGATTCTGATTCATTTACAAAGTCTGTATTCATTGTAATTTTTTCTGTAGCATTTATTCTAAAAGACTTTTTACCACCTTTGAAACCATTTATTCTATATGAAGATTGATTCCAAGTTCCTTCTATTTGATTATATGTACTCCCTTTAGTAGATATTGTATTAATCGACTTCTGTGTAAAAGTGTAGTAATCCCATCCACCCCATTGATTCATCCAAGCTAGTCTAATAGGTTTGTAGCCTTTTAGATTAGGGCAATTTAAATTTATAGTATATAGTTTACTAATAGGATCACCAAGACTTTTACCTGAAATATTAATTGCTTGTGCTTCTACGGTATAATATCCACCATCTATTTGTCCTGAAGACACTAAAGCTCTAAATGTACTACTGTAATTTTGTAAGTTTCCAGGAAAACACCCAAAGTATAACAACTCATATCCTATTGTAGAATCGTATCCTGTAGCACCATTGCCAGTATTTCTTGGTATATTAAAAGAAGATATAAAAGAACCATCTGTTTCATAAAACTTAAATTCAATCCTCCAAGTTCCATTTCTGTTTAACATAGGAAAAGTTCCGTAGTCGTTTATATTAGCATATTGTACAACAGGTGCATTAGTTAGAAACTTATCTGCAAAACCACTTAAAACAAAAAAGTTCATATTATAACCAAAGTTATTATTTAATAAATCTAATTTGTCAGTGTATTTTAAATAACCATTAAATATTTTATATGAGTCTGAATTAGCTGTTGTTCCTGAAGGTATATTAACTTGAGTTGGTTGTGTTATGTCTGCACCTAAAAATTCAACCTCAAATTTTACTGCAAAATATCTAGCTGAATTATTGTTGCCAGAAAATTTATCAATTAAGTGCATAGGATGGTTTGTAGGATCTACAGTTGTAGTTGTTTTATATTGACTTCCTTCTTTTGCTAAGTTATCAGCTTTTACAAAATTTTCAATAACAGATCTAAAATCAAATATGCCTACTCCAGCATTATTTGGTGTAGTTTTAAATGTTCCAATTAGAGTTGCTGAATTAGATAAGTTAACTGTATTAGTGTCGCTTATATGTACTCGATCTACAAACTTTACTTTTGTTTGATTTGCTACAATGTCATTATTAGAAACTACAAATATTACAGGTTGCCCAACAGGCATAAATCTGTCGCTAGATACTTTTGGATGTTGTTCTATTATTGAGTTTGCCATTCTTTTTTATTTTGTATATGTAGTTAAATAAGTTTTAATATCTAAAGCAAGTATATTTAATAAATTTTTATCAAGATCTTTAAGTCCTGCGCCTAAAGGTCTTTGGAAAAAACTCAGGCTTTTTATTCCATCTCTTTTTATCTTTCTACTTATCAAATAAGCAAATCCTGAAATATATTGCCCTGTAGTTTTAGATCTTCCACGCCCAAGTCCTTTAGGTTGAATGCCTTTCTTTTTAATCCACTTAGATAGTATATCAATAGGTGGTCCTTTAGTAGTGTATTTAAAAGAGCTTATTCTATTTTTTCCTTTGTAGTCTGTATAAGATACTTGTTTTTTATTCCCAGAAACACCTTGATCTAAATAAGTTCCATAATCATCCATATAAAACTTAGTATCAAATCCTGTAGCTGTACGTTCAACTGTAAATCTAATTGAGTTGCCTAGTGCTGTGCTTCCTTTAGCTGACTTCAGAAATTTTTTTGAATCTCTTACAACTTGTTTTCCAAAGCTTTCTAAGTATCTTTTTACTTTAATTGTATCCATTATACAAGCCCTACAAATAATTCAAGTTGAATATCATTTGCTCCTATTGGTCTTGCTTCTAGATTTGCTAGTTCGTCAGTAACTCCGAATACAATAGTTGTACTTCCTGCACCTTTTATAATATCATCACCATTAAAAAGAATATGTGAAGCTCCAGCTCTTAGCCTTACTATGTAAGAAGTTGCTACACCTACCACTGCTAATTCAATTTCATTTTCAGTATCTAAGTTAGTAACTCTGATATATTTAGCGTTATCTCTGTCAATAGCTCCAGGACTGCTATACGGAGCTGTGTCAAATACTGCTATTATTGTATCTTGAGCTTGTGTACAGGTCACTATTCTCTCATATACATCTACAATATTTTCTGTTGTTAGTGTATTACTAGATCCTCTAAGTGCACCATTTAAGACTACTGCTTCGGTTATTGTTGTTGTTAAGTCTGCCATAATTATTTTTTATCTATTTGTTTTAATTTATTAATTGCCCATTCTACACCTGAAGTGCCCCCCCAAGCATCCCACATAATTCCACCACAACCTTCTGAATATGGTACGTCTTTATGCTGCTGATGTCTTTTAAAAGATGCCATTCTTGCTATGGTATCTCTGCTTATATTCTTTCTATTAGCTAATTGATTTGCCCTTGTCCAGCCTACTTTAGTGCCACAATCACTTCCATTTTCTTTTTTCCACTTAATAGCTTTCTTAGCATTATTAGTAGCTGACTTTGGATAGTCATTATAAGTTTCTAGCTTAATGCTTATTTCTTCTAGCTTTTCTAATATTTCGTCATATTTCATAATCTTATTGTTAATTTTGGTGGTATAAGCTGTATCTCTATCTTCCATATTTTAAATTTAAACATTAATATCCTGCACCTTTTTGTGTTACAGGTAATTTACAAGTCTGAAAATCATTTTTTACTAAGATTCCAATTTGGAATACATAGCCGCAAAGTAAATTATCAAATCTTTCTTGAAAAGGCTCTAAAGTAAATTGGTCTTGTGTAAAATAAATAGGCTCATTAATATCATCTACACCTTCTATAGATTGTCTTTCTGAATGCCTTAACATTCCAATAAAGTCTGTAGCTATTTGTAAAGTTTGATTAAATACATCTTGCTCATTATTTAAAGTCTTAATTAACTTTGTAAAATTAGCATCTGCATTATTCATAGTCCAATCTTCTTTTTCAGATACTAAGTCGGCTATAAATATTTGAAAGTTATATGTAAGCTGACTGTCTCCAGTTTCTACTGAAGTAGGATTAATATGTAGCAAAGGCATCTTTTGCATCTTTTCCAAATTAATTTCCCAAATATCACCTACTGATGTTGTACTTATCTGATCGTGATACTCACCAAGTCTTAACAGGGTATTTAGTACGTTATTATATGTTTTATTACTTACCATTTTTTACTTTATTTTGTGCGTTTAAATCTGTCTCGTAACTTAGCCAAGTTAAACATTCTAAAAGGCTAAGATTTGTTATTCTTTCTAAGTTTATTATTTCACCATTTGTTAATCTATACATTACACCAAACCACCCCCATTTATCTGCAAAAGATTCTGTAGCTATTGCACTTTCGTTTCCTTCAGCTTCTGAGTCAAATATGATGGCAAAATCTCCGATAATTCTGTTACGAAATGCCAAAAAAAAACCAGCGCACTTTGCACTTGTTCTGCAGACATCTTTTTCATTTCTTCTGCTCTTATTCTTATATCACCATCATAAGCTTTTATAGTATAAACATTATTTTTTCTTTCTGTTATTGGCCTATATAAAACAGCCATTAATTCTGGTAGATAATTATCAACTCCATTCTTTATAAAAGTTTCAATATCTGCATACTCTCCAAGTGTAATATCATCTAGGTTTGGATGGAAACCATATTCAACTTCATTTATTTTTATAAATCTTCTTAAAGAGCTATCTTGTCCCTGTTGTAGCTCTGCTATTTTACTCATTATAACGCCTACATCTTTTATACTTAGCTCATTTATTAATTGCTTAGGTATATTTGAAAGAGCTGCTATTGTTTCTTGAGCTTCTTTTGTCTTGCTTTCTGTTTTAAGTCCTATAAGTTTTAGCCACTTTTCTAAAGTTACATCTGTCCATTTGCTTATTAGCTTAAAATTTTTAATCTTATTGTCCTTCTGAATTTTTACCTTCATATTATATAATAGAAAAAGTTTGTTTTTAGTTTAAAGTTTGTATATTTGCTCACTTTTCTTTCTTTCATATTGTGTTGATTAGGGGGTTGTCGCTAGGCACCCCCTTTTTTATTGCACAAAATACTTTCCAAAATTCCCATCTATTTCATAAAACATTCTCATAGCTAAAGCATCTGAGTAGTCTGGTGATCTTCCAATAATATCCTTTACAGTATCTTTTGGGACCATCTGAAGTTTAGTGTCCTTATCAGCATCCTTCATTCTTACTTGTTCGCACTCTTCTATTATATCATTTTTTACATTAATATCTGGACACGTAATTCCTATTTGAGCCTTATTAATTAATTCAGCTAGTTTATAATAGCACTGCGTTTTTAAATTCTGATAATTTTCTTTTTTTAATGGTCTTGCATTATTAGTAAATCCTTGACACCTTAGAAAGTCTTTAGCTCCACCCCCAACCCCATCTTCATCTATTATTATATTTCTTAATGGTACTGCATTAGCCTGTTGTAATTGTCTTACTTCGTCTACAACGTCATTTACAGCCGATTTAAGCAAAGTTCTTATCTTTTTAAGGTGTAGCCCTTCCCAATACATAATTACTGTCTTATCAGCTCCAAAACGTGCTACATCACAACTTATAAATTTTTGACCTTCTATTCCTTTTTGTGAGAACATATTAATAATAGCATCATATTCAATTAAATTATCTTTACTTGCGTCATATTCCCAGTTTCCAAATAATAATCTCTGCTTACTTAGTTCATCTAAAGTCTGAAGCTGTGTTTTATAATATTTAGATATAAATTCATTGTCATCTACAAGGCTTTGAATAAACTTTCTATATGGTTTTTGTTTACCTTCTTTTGCTGGTCTGTAGTATTGAGTGTAAACCCAGTTTTTTGCTGGATTACAAGTCATTAACATCTTAGGTATTAAATTATATTCATCTAACTTGTATCTCATTCTAGAGGCTACAATATTTTTAGCCTTTTCTGTTATCTGGTTTGCTTCATCTATAAAAGCACCTGTTATTTCTAAAGATCCTAAATTATCAAAGTTCCTGTCTGAAGGGTACAAGAATAAATCTTTTAGCATTATTTCTGATTTATTATAAAACTTAATAATATTAGAACCTCCGTTAAAGTTGTAATGTTTATTAGCTTTTAAACCCCAAGCCTCGCAAACTTCAAGAAATGTATTTAGTGTAGTTTTTTTTAATGAGTCTAATTTAGATCGCCCCATTAAATACCTAGTCTTTGGATATTTTAAACACATAAGAATTAACCAGCTACAACCAACCCAAGACTTTCCACCTCCAGCTGCTCCACCAAATAAAACTTCTGTTGTAGTCTTATCAAATAGATATTCTATTGCTTCAGCTTGTGTGCTAGTAAATTCTGTATCAATATTCAACTCCCTTGATATTTACATTAATTTTTATAGGTTCATCACCTGAGCTGAGGTCAAGCTCTGATCTTTCTACATATCCTCTTTTTTTTCCTTTAGTCTTTAAAAAGAAAATTGTAGCTGATGTATTTCCATCTCCAATCTGTTTATGTAGCTGACTTTCTCCAAAGTCTAGTGCTATATTTTCAATGTCTTTTACAGACTTAGCAAAAGCTTCATCTTCTTTTAGCCATTTATAATATGTAGAGCGTGGAACATCTGCAGATTTACAAGCTACAGTTACCACTCCCAAAGACTTTTCTAATGCTTCTAGCATAGATTCCTTTTTTATGTGTCTACTTTTGTCCATTACTTTTTATTTTTTCTATGCAGTATTCTTGGTACTGCGTTATTCCATTTTATTCTGTGATGGATTCTTTTGTGCTTAGTACCTAGTTGTGATATTTTAATACAAGAAGGATTGTATATAAGAGACATAAAAGATTTTACATAAGTTCCATATTCTAAGTAAACATCTGTAAGTCCACCCTGAACTTGCATTGTCGTTTGCTGGTTAATCATAGCGTTTGGTATTGTAAAAAATAAATCACCTGTGCTTCCTAGTCTAATATATGTAGTTACATCTTCGTTTAACCTTCCTAAGAATTTAAATGGCCTTTCTGTACTACATAAAAATGTATTCATTGCTTTTCTTTTTAGCTGTACTGACTTAGCAAATGAGCTTTTACTGCCACCCATCCAATCTCCACCCTGTCCAAAGGCAACTGTTTTAGCTGGAATTGATTTATAAAATTCTAATAAGCAAGAAAATAGTTTATCAAGGTTCTTAACTCTATTGTCTTTGTACTTTAATTCACTATCAAACTTATAGCCCCACCAATCATAGTCATCACACATTATAAAAAAGTATTTATAGCCTTGTTCTTTTGCTAATCTAGGTATAGTGTTAGAAGAAAACAAAGTGCTTCTAAGATCTCCACTATTATCACCTGCATCTACTTCTTTTGCGGCTTTCTTTTTATCAAATACTAATACTTCATTTTTATATAGTTCTTGATATTCAAATCTTGTTTCGTCTAAGTCATCAGCAACTAAAAAAATTTTTCCTGTATATCCTTGCTTACGTAAAGTCTGATATGTTTTCATTCCTTTTGGTCTGCCGTGTACCATAATAAATACTGCTAGATCTTTACTCATATTCTTCTTTGTATAATTCTTGTATATTTTCTGTTAACTTTACAAAGCCATTACTAATAGCGTCATCTAAGTCTATTACAACTAATGCTGAATCTTCCATTAATTCTTGCACCTCTTTATTAGAATGAGCGTAAAAATCTGCTATATTCTGATAGTTATAAACTGTATGACGATAAGCTGCTTTTATTAAAAAATCCTTTTCTTGCTTAGTTATATTTGCAAGTCCTATTTTTTTTATAAGCTCTTTTGTTTTATCTTCATTAAATAACTCTGATTCAATAGGCTTTTCATTTTTAGGCTCATAAGCAGGTGCTTTTATATTTTTTGATAGCATATCTTCTGGTTCTTTTACATCATCTTCATTTGGCCATACATCTAAACCCCACTCTGCTAGTTCTACACTATCCCATTCATTAGCCAACATATCCCATTCCCATTCTCCAAATCCTACATTGTCTTTAACTATAAATTCTTTTTTCTGTTCTTCTGTTAAACCTTCTGCCACTTCTATCCACACCTCTTTAAGCCCTGCATCTTTACTAGCCTTTAATCTCATATTGCCACCTAGCACCATCATATCTTCATCTACGACTATTGGTCTTAGCTTTAACATCTCAGGAAACTCTTGAATAGACTTAACTAATTTTTTAAACTTATCATTTTTAATAATTCTAGGATTATTTGGATTTCTTTTTACTTGACTAATTTTAACTTGCTGTTTCATATAATATAATGTAAATTTGTTT
>VMHT01178691.1_pt1 | contig 16272 bp, 14 predicted proteins | sample 4693611 | NCBI WGS metagenome assembly VMHT01 (sample SAMN12280063, study PRJNA550983) | marine metagenome | isolation source: seawater sampled from same location over 5 years 0.02-0.2 micron viral filtrate | place: USA: collected off the coast of southern California halfway between the port... ... | reverse complement strand
GAGTTTTCTGTTTTTGCACTGGATTATGAAGCAGATCGTCACTTCTTTTTAGCGCATTATTTTAGGGATAATTATGACCGTTTTTTACAAACTTACCCTTACATCAATTCACCTATCCAAATTACTAGGGTCGAGGTGTGGATTACCAACCGCCAATCCCAAGTCAACAACATTCGAAACATTGTTGCTTTACAGGATTTAGGAGAGTCAAACCCTAATAGGACAAGGCTAGGGCAGCTAAATACAAGCTTTTTTAATTCTCCTTTACCCAATGGCGTTCCTGCAAATGAAGCCAATAAATTAGACCCAGAAAAAATTAGTGCAGGCTCCTATATTACAGATGGAATTAGAGATGTGGGAACTTTATCTCAATCTTTTGGTGCCCTCAATGGACAAGTACAAGAAGGCTTTGATTACGCCTTTTTAGAGAGCGCTCGAAAATTAGACCCTTCAGAATACAATTTGCATCCACAATTGGGATACATCTCTCTAAATCAGCGATTGAGTAATGATGAAATACTTGGAGTTGCCTTTCAATTTACTTATAACGGAGAGGTGTATCAAGTTGGAGAATTTGCTAATGGAGGCGTTGCAGGAACAAGTATTGATCCCACTACTGCAAATACAGCTGTAGCGCAGGTAGAAACAAACAACCTGGTGGTAAAAATGTTAAAAAGTAGTTTAACAGATGTGCGTCAACCTGTCTGGAATTTGATGATGAAAAACATCTATAACACTGGGGCATTTCAATTAGAACAAGAAGATTTTAGATTAAATATTCTCTACACCGATCCTTCGCCCATTAACTATCTCTCTGCTGTAGACGCTAGTATTTGGCCAGAAGAATTAGAGAATAGCATTCTATTACGCAGCTTGCGTTTAGACCGTTTAAACATTTACAATGATCCAGAACCAGAGGGCGATGGATTCTTTGATTTTATTCCCGGTATTACAGTAGATCCGCAATACGGAAGAATTATTTTCCCTACCGTTGAACCCTTTGGAGAAAGTCTATTTGCTTTACTTGACGACCCTGCAAACAGTGCAGAAACCTATAGCGATGAGATGACCTATAATGCGAATCAAGCCAAATATGTCTTTAGAGAAATGTATGCTCTAACTCAGGCAGCTGCCCTTGAAGCAACAGAGAAAAATAAATATCAATTAAAAGGGCGATATAAATCTGCTGGGGGCGATGGAATCGCCATTGGCGCATTTAATGTCCCCCGGGGATCGGTACAAGTGACTGCTGGAGGACGGGTGTTAAGAGAAGGTTTAGATTACACGGTGAATTATCAAATAGGGCGTGTAAAAATTCTAGATCCTGCCTTACAGGCATCGAATGTTCCTATTCAGATTTCGGTAGAGAACAATACTTTTTTTGGTCAACAAAACAAGCGTTTTAGCGGTTTTGACATCACCCACCAATTTAATGAAAAGGTCGCCATAGGAGGGACATTGATTAACTTAAGTGAAAACCCATTGACCCAAAAGGCCAATTATGGAACAGAGCCAGTCAACAATACCATGATTGGTTTTAACACTAATTTCTCTACAGAAATTCCATTTTTAACCCGCCTGATTAACAAGTTACCCACCATTGAAACGACTGCTCCTTCGAGAATTTCGTTCAGAGGTGAAATAGCTTCTTTGATTGCTGGTGATCCTCGAAATACAAAATTAGAAGGTGAGACAAATGTCTACCTAGATGACTTTGAAGGTGCCCAAACGAATATCGATGTAAAAGGAGCTTTTGCATGGAGGTTAGCCTCAGTTCCTTTTGAAGGTTTTAGTGGGTCAGATGCCGGACAAGATGACTTAGCTGCAGGCTACAACCGGGCAAAAATAGCCTGGTATACTGTAGACCCTATATTTTATGCGGTTCAGTCCAGGCCAGCAGGAATAAGCAATAGCGATATTTCTTTAAATACAACTAGGGGGATTTTTATCAAAGAGATTTTTCCAGAACAAGATTTGGTTCAAGGCCAACCCACCAGACAACCTACCTTAGATTTAGCTTATTTCCCAGAAGAAAAAGGACCTTATAACAATCAAGAGAATAACCTTTTTGCGAATCAACCTGAGCAAAATTGGGGAGGAATTATGCGTTCGATTAATGCGACTAATTTTGAGCAGTCTAATGTAGAATTTATTGAGTTCTGGATCTTGGATACTTTTAATGAGCTTGAGTCAAATGATGATGAATTAGGAGAATTGGTCTTCCACTTAGGAAACATATCAGAAGATATTTTACGCGATGGTCGAAAACAATATGAAAACGGTTTACCCAGTACAGAGGCAACCGCTGTACAAACGACCAATTGGGGAAGAACCCCATCTGCACAATCGTTATTGTATGCTTTTAATACCATTGAAGAAGATCGTCTTTTACAGGATGTAGGTTTAGATGGTTTAAACGATGAAGAAGAAAGAGCAGTATATCCTAATGGCCCCGCAAATGACCCGGCAGGAGACAACTATGAATACTTTTTACAAGCAGAAGGAAGCATTATTAATCGCTATAAAAACTATAACGGGACAGAGGGGAATTCTCCTATTGCCTTCTCTGATACCGATAGAGGAAGTACCACAGAGCCAGATGCCGAAGATGTTAATCGCGATCAAACCATGAACACGATTGACAGCTATTTTGAGTATAGAATTCCCATCGAAAAAAATATGACTGTTGGCGAGCATCCTTTTGTGACAGATGTTCGCGAAAATGTAACGGTATCTTTACCTAATGGAGAAAATCTGGTTACAAGATGGATCCAGTTTAAAGTCCCTATTGATAAAAATTATTACCAAGGCACTAACTTTTCAAGTTATTTCAATACCATCAATGGAATCCAAGACTTGCGTTCAATTCGATTTATGCGAATGTTATTGAGTGGTTTTGATCAATCGGTAGTTATGCGTTTTGGAACATTAGATTTAGTAAGAGGAGATTGGCGTCGTTATAACCGTTCTCTAAACGAAGATGTTTTGGCGAATGCCAATACAACCGTAGACATATCAACGGTCAATATTTTAGAAAACGAAAATCGCAATCCGGTAAATTATGTTTTACCTCCAGAAATTCAACGGGAGCAAATCAATAATAACAACACCATTGTTCGTCAAAATGAGCAGTCGCTTTCTTTTAGGGTATGTGGTTTACAGCCCATGGATTCTCGTGGGATTTATAAAGGGGTCGATGTTGATTTACGCCAGTACAAAAAACTAAAAATGTACTTGCATGCCGAATCAATTCAAGGGCAAACCCCCTTACCGGGATCAGGAACCACAGACGAATATGATAGCAGACTGGTGGCGTTTATTCGATTGGGGACAGATTATCAAGACAACTATTATCAGATAGAAGTTCCCTTAAAACCGACTAGCTATGTCGAAAATACCGCAAATCGATTAGCTGCAGAAGAAGTCTGGCAGCCAGATTTTAACTCAATAGATGTTCCTGTAGAATTGTTGTCAAAAATTAAGGCAGCTTATTTGAATAATCCATCTTTTAGAACGGCAAGTTATTTTGACGAAGAGCTTAACCCCATAGATGAATTTACACCCATTAGTAGTTTGCCGGGGCAAAAGCGATACAAGTTATCGATCAAAGGGAACCCTTCTTTAGGGGCGATTAAGACCATGATGATCGGGGTGAAAAACCCTTCTACACAAGTGGGAGATATACTGTGTGGTGAAGTGTGGTTTAACGAATTGCGTATCGCCGGAATTGACAGTCAAGGTGGCTGGGCAGCCATAGGAGCACTAGACGCAAATATTGCAGATTTTGCTAATCTAAGTGCTAGTGGTCGCTACTCGACCATTGGTTTTGGGAGTATTGATCAATCCCCAAATCAAAGAAGTCGAGAAGAATTAGTGCAATATGACCTGGTATCTACCGTAAATGCTGGACAACTACTTCCGCAAAAATGGGGGGTTAATCTACCGTTGAATTACAGCATAGGCGAAACTGCCATTACCCCAGAATACGATCCATTTTACCAAGATTTAAGACTTGAAGATCGCTTGAGTACTGCACAAAACGCAACAGAGCGAAAGGCGATAAGAGACCAAGCTATTGATTATACTAAACAAAAGAGCATTAGTTTAATAGGTGTTAGAAAAACTGGAAGTCCTGCAAAACCGCGTTTTTACAATATCGAAAACTTTGACGTGTCTTATGCATTTAATCAGTTGACCCATCACGATTATGAGATAGAAAATCAATCTAATACTTCCCTTCGTTTAGGCGCGAATTATGGCCATACTTTTAAGCCTTTTGAGATTAATCCTTTTAAAAAGGTAAAACTCTTTAGCAAAAAACAATACCTGCGCTGGTTAAAAGAAATTAATTTAAATCCGGTTCCTGCGAATATTTCGATTAGCTCTAATATTAATCGCCTGTTCAATAATCAACGTTTTAGAGAAGTATATTTAGAGGGAGTAGATGCTTCAAGTCAATTGAGTTTACCCGAACTGCAACAACGCAATTTCTTGTTTGACTGGACCTATTCTTTAGGGCATAACTTAACGCGATCCCTTCGATTAAACTTTACCGCCTCGAGTAATAACATTGTCAAAAATTATTATGAAGAAAACCCAGATGGCACAAGACGAGTTGACAAAGCAAGAGGTATCTGGGACGGGTTGTGGGACTTTGGGGACCCTAATAGGCATTTTCAAACATTAAATCTCACCTATAAATTACCCTTTGCTTATATCCCGTTCTTGAGTTTTATAGACGCTAATTACAGCTATAACGGGGATTTTAGTTGGCAAAGAGGATCAGATATTCTAGCAGAAGTAGAACATGAAAATGGCGCTGTTTTAGGTGTTGTAAACACCATCCAAAATGTCAATTCAAAGTCTTTAAATGGGTCGATACAAACCGATCGTCTTTATCGTATTTTAGGCATAACCAAAAAACGCAAAAATAGAAGAGTACTCCCTGCAAGAGCAGTTTCTCCAGCAGACACTACTAAAGTCAAAAAACCGAAAAAGAAGCGCAAGGTTTTAACCAGCGTGGTGGATGCATTAACGATCTTAAGACGTCTGCAATTCTCCTACACAGAAAACAACGGAAAAGTTCTACCGGGTTATTTACCTAAAGTGGGACTATTAGGAACCTTGCAACCTTCTCCAGGCTTTACCTTTGGGAGTCAGGCAGATATTCGTTATGAAGCTGCGAAGCAAGGCTGGTTGACAGATTTCCCAAATTTCAATCAACCGTATACCCAGCTTAACAACACCCAACTCAATTTAACGGGCCAACTCGATTTTGGGAAAGGTCTAATCATCGATTTGAGTGCTGAACGTAATTTCTCTGAGAGTATTACTGAAAACTTTAATGTCGTCAATCAAGAATATGTTCCTTTAAATTCGAATAGTTTTGGAAACTTTGGGATTTCTACCATCCTGATCAAAACAGCCTTTCAACGTTCAAAAGATGAAGCGAGTCCTTATTTTGAAACCTTTAGAGAGAACAGACAAATTATTGCTAATCGTTTAGCACAAGAAAGAGGACTTTCGCCAAATGATCTAGACCAAAATGGTTTCCCTAATGGTTACGGTAAGAGCCAACAAGAAGTTGTTGTTCCAGCATTTTTAGCCGCTTATTCTGGCAGTAATCCAAACAATATTTCGCTCGATCCTATTCAAAAAGTTCCCCTGCCTAATTGGAATTTAAAATACACTGGCTTGATGAATATCAAGTCCCTTAAAAAAGTATTTAATCGTTTTTCTTTAACCCATGCCTATCGTTCAAGCTATACGATCAATCAGTTTCAAACCAATCTTGATTATGACCCCCAATCGCCAAATTTAAAAGATACTGGCGGTAACTTTGTTCCTGAAAAACTATACGGAAATATCAATTTAGTCGAGCAGTTTAATCCACTGGTTAGGGTGGATTTAGAATTGAAAAATTCATTTAAATTTTTAGCCGAACTTAAAACTGACCGCGCATTATCGCTAAGTTTAGATAATAATTTATTGACAGAAACAAGCGGAGAAGAGTATATTCTAGGAATGGGATATCGCATTAAAGATTTACCTTTTACCACAAATATTGGTGGGAGAAAACGCACCTTAAAAGGGGATTTAAACATTAAGGCAGACCTGTCTTATCGCAATAATATTACAGTATTACGCAACCTTGAAATTGACAATAATCAAGTTACTGCTGGACAAACATTGTGGTCGATAAAAGTCACAGCAGACTATGCTTTATCGCGCAATCTACAGGCACTTTTCTTTTATGATCACAACTTTTCTAAGTTTGCTATTTCTACCGCCTTTCCACAAACCAGTATTCGTTCTGGAATTACCATGCGATATAATTTTGGGAATTAATTGATTGGGATTTCACTCAAAAATATATATTTGCTTCAAGCAAAAAACATGTTATGAACGTACCAGATAATTTACACTATACCAAAGATCACGAATGGGTTTCCATTGAAGGGGATGTTGCCACAATTGGCATAACAGACTTTGCCCAAGGAGAACTAGGCGATATCGTTTATGTTGAGGTAGAGACAATAGACGAAAACATCGATGCAGAAGAGGTATTTGGAACTGTAGAAGCAGTTAAAACAGTATCCGATCTATTTATGCCTTTAAAAGGCACAGTGATAGAATTTAACGATGCACTAACCGATGCACCAGAGGTAGTCAATGACGACCCTTATGGAGAAGGCTGGATGATCAAGGTGCAACTGGATGATGCGAATGATCACACAGGTCTACTTGATGCAACTGCTTACAAAGCCCTTATAGGTGCCTAAATTTACTTGGTCAATATTTGCCATAAGTGTTGCCTCGATTATTGTGTTCCTTTCGACGGTTCCATTAAAGTTACCTCCAATTGATCATATGGGTCTAAGTATAGACAAAGTGTTGCATGTGATTGCCTACTTTGTCCTTGCGACATGCTTTAGTTTAGCCCTTGATTTAGATTGGAAAATTATAAACAACCGTGACATTACATTTATCTCGGTCTTTCTTTTTGGGTTTACCCTAGAAATCATTCAAGGTTATGTCTTAATTTATAGGGCATTTGAGCTATATGATTTGTTAGCAAACACTTTAGGTATATTAGCTGGGATACTTTCAGTAAAAACTATCAAAAAAATTGTGGTCAAAAGCCGTATTTTTATAAATTAGCCTACTAAACTTTTTGCAATGCAATTAAAAAAGAATCCCAAAGCCGATTTAACTAAAAATAGTAGTCTCTATTTTGCAATTGGACTGGCTGTCGTTTTATTAATCTCATGGAGAGCCATTGAATGGAAAACTTATGAAAGAACTGGATATGGTTACGAATCATTGAATGTTGAAGATGAAGACGATGAAGAAGTGCCAATTACTGAACAAATAAAAACACCACCACCGCCACCGCCACCGCCACCCGCACCAGAGGTGATCGAAATCGTAGAAGATGAAGAAGAAGTGGAAGAAACAGTGATTGAGTCAACAGAAACAGATCAAGAAGAAATTGTTGAGGTTGATGATATTGAAGTGGAAGACGATTTTGATGACGTTGATGTACCATTTGCTGTAATCGAGGATGTACCGATTTATCCTGGTTGTGAAAAAGTGCCAAAGTCACAAAGAAGAACATGTTTTCAAGATAAAATTAATAAGCATATCCGTAAAAACTTCCGTTACCCAGAAATTGCACAAGAAATGGGGATTCAGGGGAGAGTATATGTTCAGTTTGTCATCGCAAAAGACGGGTCAATTACCAGCGTTCGTATGCGTGGACCAGACAAGAATTTAGAAAAAGAAGCAGCGAGAATTATCTCTAAACTTCCTAAAATGACTCCAGGAAAACAAAGAGGTCGTGCTGTGCGAGTTCCTTTTAGTATCCCGATTACCTTCCGTTTACAATAGATAGAAAATAAAATTATATCAAACCCGAAGGCAACTTCGGGTTTTTTTATGGCATAAATATTGGAGTTGTTGGGTTGAATCTTTAATTGCTTCCTTATGTTACCAAAAAAAACCCTCGAAAAGACCTGTCTAAAAACAGTAGTTTGTACTTCGCTATTGGTTTAGCACTTATTTTATTTATTACTTGGCAAGCGATCGAGTGGAAGACCTATGAGAAGGCAGGATACGCTTACGAATCATTAAATATTGAAGATCACGACGATGAAGAAGTGCCCATCACAGAACAAATAAAAGCACCACCGTCCCCGCCCCCAGCACCAGAGGTGATCGAAATCGTAGAAGATGAAAAAGAAGTGGAAGAAACGGTAATTGAATCAACAGAAACAAACCAAGAAGAAATTGTTGAAGTTGACGATATCGAAGTCGAAGAAGATTTTGATGATGATCCCGTGCCCTTTGCGATTATTGAAGACGTACCCATTTATCCGGGTTGTGAAGGCGTTGCCAAAGAAGATCGCCGTAAATGTTTTCAAAAAAAAATAGTTAAGCATGTAAAAGATAATTTTCGCTATCCTGCGATTGCACAAGATTTAGGCATATCGGGAAAGGTTTTCATGCAATTTGTTATCGATAAAGACGGATCTATTGTAGACATCAAAATCGCAAGAAGTCCTGACGATAATCTAGCTAAAGAAGCGATGCGAATTATCTCGAAACTTCCTAAAATGACACCAGGAAAACAAAGAGGTCGTGCTGTGCGAGTGCCGTTTAGTATACCGATTACTTTCCGCCTACAATAGACAAAAAAGTAAATGATATATAACCCGAAGGCAACTTCGATTTTTTTGTCCTCAAAAAGCATGGGAAAAGAAGGAATATCCCTCAAGGTGCGTTATCTTTGCCCTGTTGAAAGAATGAATATGTCTGCTGAAGCTGCTGCAATAAATATTACTTGGCTTGATGACTTTAAAGCAATCACAAAGATGCGTTTGGCACTTAGTGTTGTGTTTTCTTCTATTGCGGGATATTTTTTAGCAGCAGATACCATTAATTATATCGATTTAGCCTTACTCGCTGCAGGTGGATATTGTCTAGTAGGGGCTTCAAATGCTTTTAATCAAGTGATTGAAAAAGATTTAGATGCCTTGATGCAACGCACCAAAAATAGACCTTTGCCTTCTGGGCGAATGTTACCATTCAAAGCTTTAGGATTAGCGATAGGGATGACCATATTAGGTTTAATATTGTTGTATTTATTGAACTGGAGAACAGCTTTTTTTGGGAGCATTTCCATTTTTTTATATGTAGCCCTTTACACTCCCCTAAAAACAAGAACGCCTCTAGCTGTTTTTGTAGGTGCCTTTCCTGGAGCAATACCTTTTATGCTAGGTTGGGTCGCATATACGAACTATTTTGGTATAGAACCTGGCGTATTATTTATGTTGCAATTCTTCTGGCAGTTCCCCCATTTTTGGGCCATTGCGTGGATGCTAGATGACGATTACAAAAAAGCAGGATTTAAAATGTTGCCCACTGGAAAAAAAGATCAAGGAACGGCCTTTCAAATTGTCGTCTACACCCTCTGGATGTTATTGATTTCCCTTTTACCGTTTACGCATTATACAGGTGCATTGCATTTGAGTCTGTATGGAGCAATTGCAGTAAGTATTGTAGGATTAATAATGTTGTATTTTGCAGGAGATTTAATGCGTAAAAGAGATGATCAATCTGCGCGACGATTAATGTTGAGTAGTGTATTTTATATTAGTGCTGTACAGCTGATTACGTGATGGATAAATTTTTAGTTTATGGAAATTAACATGAAAGATAGAAATAGTAGAACCAAAAAAATGATGCTTTGGTTCGGAATGATAAGTATGTCCATGACATTTGCTGGTCTAACCAGTGCTTATGTTGTAAGTAGTTCAAGAGCAGACTGGCTCGAAAACTTTAGCATGCCAGCGGTTTTCACTTATAGTACAATCACTATTGTATTAAGCAGCATTACTTTTTATTTAGCCAAAAGGAACCTGGCACAAAACAAACTGGGGCAATTCAAAGGGATGCTTTGGCTAACCTTTGCCCTTACTGTAGCCTTTATCAATTTTCAATTTCAAGGTTTTAGTGAAATCGTCTCTTCCGGCTACTATTTTACTGGAGCCGAAAGTTCAATTACCACCTCTTTTTTATATGTTTTGGTTTTGCTTCACTTAGCCCATGTATCGGCAGGATTAATTGTTCTTAGTGTTGTTCTAATCAATGCTTATCGAAATCAATACAATCCTGAACAAACGCTAGGGGTTGAGTTAGCTGAATTGTTTTGGCATTTCCTTGATTTTCTATGGTTATATTTGTTCTTGTTTGTAACAATTTATCAGTAAAAACACTTAAATTTGCATCAATAATTTGACAATATTTTATGGAAGTAACAGCAACCAACTCCAATGAAGAAACCAATGTTTGGGGCGGAGGGAATAAGCCCTTAAACGCGAGTTATGGCAAGATGATGATGTGGTTCTTTATCGTATCTGATGCCCTTACATTTTCAGGATTTTTAGTAGCCTATGGCTTTTCACGTTTTAAAAACATAGACTCTTGGCCTATTGCCGATGAGGTGTTTACCCACTTTCCATTTTTACATGGAGTAGATGCCCCTATGTACTATGTTGCCTTGATGACCTTTATTTTAATTTTCTCTTCTGTAACCATGGTACTTGCAGTAGACGCAGGTCACCACATGAACAAAGCAAAGGTTACATTTTATATGCTTTTAACCGTTATTGGTGGAGCCATTTTTGTAGGATCACAAGCATGGGAATGGAAGAACTTTATCAAAGGGGAATACGGAGCACTAGAAACAAGAGGAGGTCAAATTCTTCAATTTGTTGACGGCGATACAGGAAAGCGCGTTGCGCTTGAAGCTTTCGCAGCTAATATAATCTCTGATAGAGCTACTCACCAAAGTAGTAACGGGATTTGGTTTGAGGGTGAAACCAGCTTACCAAACTTCACTGTTGAAGAAGTAAAAGAAGGTTTTGCTGCAAACGATAATCTCTTAATTCGAGGAGAAAAAATTGACGAGAAAGGTCACAAAATTGTTCTCTCTAGAGAAGTATCTTTAGCTAAAATAAACGATGCTGTTGGTGTCGTTGAAGGAGCTAACCTAATTCACAATGAATATGGAAATCGCCTTTTTGCAGACTTCTTTTTCTTTATTACAGGATTTCACGGTTTTCACGTATTCTCTGGAGTAGTCATCAATATCATTATCTTTTTTAATGTAATTAGAGGGACTTACGAGCGCAGAGGACATTATGAAATGGTAGAAAAAGTTGGGCTTTACTGGCACTTTGTCGATTTAGTTTGGGTATTTGTATTCACCTTTTTCTATTTGGTATAACAATAAATTACAGCACATATGGCACACGCAGATCAAAAATTAGCCATCTTTAGAGGACTATTAAGATTCAAATCTAATGTTCAAAAGATTTGGGGAGTATTAATCTTCTTATCTATTGTAACGACTATCGAAGTTGTTCTAGGTATTATCAAGCCAGAAAGCTTGATGAATATGGTTTTTGGAATGAAAATCTTAAACTGGATCTTCATTATCTTAACCATTGTTAAGGCCTATTATATCGCCTGGGACTTTATGCACATTCGCGATGAAAAAGGTTCGTTGAAAGGGTCGATTGTACTTCCTTTAGTGATATTAATTCCTTACTTGGCCTTTATATTATTAGTGGAGGCAGATTATATCTTTGATGTAATGAACGCAGGTTTCGTTAGCTGGAATTTCTAAATTCTCCTAATGAAAAAAGAAGCCTTTAAGAAATTTTTAGTCCTTGGGATACTTTTTATCTTCCCATTGGTCATCTATCTTTTCTTTGCTTCTGGCATCAATAATTTTGCACGTCTTCCTGTTTTGACAGAAGAGGTAGATGAAATTAATAGCTGGTCTACTTTAAAAGGCTCTTCTCATCAATTTGATGGAATGATTTCTGTGGTTGGCTTTTGGGGGAGTGATCTCGATATGAGAAAAGCAGATGCTTTCAACCTAAATCAAAAAATCTATAAACGCTTCTACGAATTCAAAGACTTTCAATTTGTGATGGTCGTTGAAGAGGGGCAACAAGAAAAGGTGAAAGAAATTTTAGCCGAGTTGCAAAAAGGTGCTGCCACAGATTTATCAAAATGGAAATTTATCTTTGGAGCACAAAGCGAAATCAGCACCCTATTCTCCAGTTTCGAGACAGATGTTTCCCTAAATGACAAGTTTAGTAACCCTACTGTATTTATCATTGATCGTGCAAAAAAATTGCGCGGAAGAGACGACGATGAAGAAGTAGGAACTCTCTTTGGGTACAACACTTCTTCTGTTGCAGAACTCAACAAAAAAATGACCGACGATGTTAAGGTAATCTTAGCAGAATACCGTCTAGCTCTAAAAAAGAACAATAGCGATAGGGCTAAGTAAGTTTTCTTACCATCATCAGTTTAAAATTCCTTAATTTTACGGCATGAAAAAGGGCAGTACTATAGGACTAATCATTGTGCTATTAATTTTTGGGTATTTATTTATCCCAAAGATAATAGGTCGCGTCTCAGATAACAGCACCATTAGTAGTAATCGTTCAGTAAAACCCGGTTACACTGCTTTAGACTTTATTCGCCTTAATGGAGAGGCTAAAAAAGTGCCTGATTTTTTATTCTTAAATCAAGACAGCATTTATATTTCTAACGAAGACTTTTTAGGTAAAGTTTATGTTGCTGAATTTTTCTTTAGCCGTTGTCCTTCGATTTGCCCCATCATGAATAAAAACATGAAGGTCTTGTATGATCAATTTGGAGATAGAGAGGACTTTGCCATTGCTTCTTTCTCCATAGACCCAGAAAATGATACTCCTTCGGCCTTAAAAAAATACGCAGAAGGATATGTAGATAAAAACCCTTCTTGGCAGTTTTTAACCTTAGATAAGCCTACTGTTTATGAGCTTGCGAATAAAGGCTTTAATATTTTTGCATCGATTAATCCAGCAGTAGCTGGTGGCTTTGAACATCAAGGTTATTTTGCTTTAATCGATCAAAATGGTTTTATTCGATCTCGCCGCGATAATTATGGCAATCCCATTGTTTATTATATGGGTATTGATCAAGAAGATGATGAAGAACAAGGAGTAGATCAGCTTTTAGTTGATATAGAAAAACTATTAAACGAAAAATAAGTATGAAAAAAGAGTCTTTAAAAGCAAATGATTTAAGATATAAGAACTTAATTATAGCTGTTTCTATCCTTATCCCAGTAGTAGTAGCAATACTGTTTCGTATACGATTAGAAGGAGTGCAGTCCTTTACTTTTTTACCGCCCATTTACGCAGCGATTAATGGGTATACCGCAGTGATTTTGATCATTGCATTATGGGCGATTAAAAATAGGAGAATCACCTTGCACGAACAATTGATGAAAACTGCCATAGGCTTATCTCTTAGTTTTCTAGTCATGTATGTGGCCTATCATTTGACATCAGATCCTACACCATTTGGTGGAGAGGGATGGGTGAAAACAACCTATTATTTCATCTTGATTTCTCATATTATTCTATCGGTAGTAATTATCCCCTTAGTTTTAATCTCATATGTTAGGGCGATTTCACAACAGTTTACTTCGCACAGAAAGATTGCAAAAATCACTTTCCCAATTTGGTTATATATAACCATTACAGGGGTAATAATTTACTTAATGATATCACCTTATTATTCTTAAATGAAAAAAAAGACACTTCTTTTTACTTTAGTCATGTTAGTTGGCTTGTTTTTACCAGATCAAGTAGAAGCGCAATGCTCTATGTGTCGCGCTGTACTGGAGTCTGAAGAAGGGCAAGCAACAGCTAAAGGAATCAACGATGGTATTGTTTACTTAATGGCCATGCCCTATTTATTAGTCGCTGGAGTTGGTTTTGCGGTCTACCGGATGATGTATAAATAATCTTGTTAAAGTGTAACAAAATATATTTTCCTGCGTCTTATTGGTTATAAAATTGCATAATCATCCATGATACAGATTAACGATTTACACAAGTCCTATAAAATGGGGAGCAGTTCTCTCCACGTATTAAAAGGGATCAATTTATCCGTTGAAGATGGAGAGCTAGTCGCTATAATGGGCTCTTCTGGTTCTGGAAAGTCAACCTTGTTGAACATCATTGGGATGTTAGATATTTTGGACACAGGAACCTATGAAATAGATAAGGTTTTAATTGAAGATTTAGATGAAACCAAAGCAGCCAAGTATCGCAATCAATTTTTAGGATTTGTTTTTCAATCTTTTAATTTGATCAATTACAAAACCGCCCTAGAAAATGTTTCTCTCCCATTGTATTATCAAGGGATGAAAAGAAAAGAGCGCCAAGATAAAGCCCTCAAATATTTAGCAAGTGTTGGATTAGCAGATTGGGCAACCCACTTGCCTAGTGAATTATCTGGAGGGCAAAAACAACGTGTTGCTATTGCAAGAGCTTTAGTCTCTGAACCCAAATTATTACTGGCAGATGAGCCCACTGGAGCATTAGATACACAAACCTCTTATGAAGTGATGGATATTATTCAGAAAATTAATCAAGAGGGGAAAACGATTTTAGTTGTTACTCACGAAGAAGATATTGCACAAATGTGTAAACGCATAGTGCGTCTTAAAGATGGAGTGATTATACAAGACACAAAAGTAAACCAGGTTTTAGCAGAACAATATGTTTAGTCGAGATCGCTGGCAAGAAATATTTGAAACCATTCGCAAGAATAAGCTGCGTACTTTTCTTTCTGGATTTACAGTTGCTTTAGGTATTTTGATCTTTATTATTCTTTTTGGCTTTGGCAATGGTTTAAAAAACACCTTTCAGGAGTTTTTTCTTGACGATTCCACAAACACTCTTTTTTTATTTGCTGGTAAAACCTCAAAACCTTACAAAGGGTTTAAATCCAATCGACGCATTGAATTTAAAAATGATGATTTAAAAGACATCAAAGAAAATTTCCCTTTCTTTTTAGAATATATCACGCCTAGAATTTCTAGGGGGGCCTCTGTTCGCTATAAAAACGAATTTGACAACTACACTACTCGTGGCATTGCTCCCGATCATCAATATGCCGAAAAGACCATTATCATGAAGGGGCGTTATATTAATCAATTAGACATTAAAAAAAAGAGTAAACATGCTGTTATAGGTCGTTTAGTTGCGCGAGACTTATTTAAGCAAGAAGATCCTGTTGGAAAGTTTATTGATATAGGTAAAAGTGTTTTTAAGGTAGTAGGCGTTTTTCAAGACGAAGGGGGTGACAATGAAGAGCGATTTATTTATATCCCGTATACAACAAGACAATCACTTGAAAAAGGAAATGATAAGGTAGACCAAATTATCGTTGCTTTTAGACCAGAATTAGGTCATACAGGAGCAGTCGCTTTTGAAAAACAGTTGCGCAAATTTTTAAAAGCAAAAAAATCGATTGATCCAACTGATCCCAGAGGGATTTTTATTCGAAATATTGCCGACCAACTAAAACAAAATCAGCAGTTCGCTAGTGTATTACAGCTTATCGTAACCTTTGTAGGTTTGGGAACTTTAATCGCGGGAATCATTGGGATCTCTAATATCATGGTTTTTGTGGTAAAAGAAAGAACAAAAGAATTAGGGATTAGAAAAGCCCTAGGGGCAACCCCAAAATCTGTGATACAGATGATTCTTCAAGAATCTATTTTTATCACCACCATTTCTGGATATGTAGGAATGGGAGTTGGGATATTAATTCTCAATAATATGGGAGAATCCCTAGAGGATTATTTTATTAAAAACCCCTATATCGACATGGAAACGGCGCTATTTTCTACCATGATTTTAATCATCTTTGGTGGAATTGCGGGCTATATTCCCGCAAAGCGAGCCGCGAGTATTAAACCTATAGTTGCATTAAGAGATGAATAGTCTAAAAATCATATTTGACCGCGACACCTGGCAAGAAATTTTTGGTTCCATCCAAAAAAACAAAGTGCGTACCATCATTACCGTCATTGGTGTCTTATGGGGAATCTTTATTTATATCACTTTATCTGGATCTGCAAAAGGATTAGATAACGGTTTTGAACGTGAGTTTGAAAACATTGCCATGAATTCTATGTTTGTGTGGGCTCAAAGTACAAGCCTACCATATGAAGGTTTTAAAACCGGAAGAAACCCACAGTTAAAATTAAAAGACGCACAGACCTTACGCAATAATGTTCCTGAAATACAATTTATCGCCCCAAGAAATGTTCGCGGTGTTTTTGACGGAACCAGTGGCTCACAAATAGTAAGAGGGACTAAATCTGGCACCTATAATGTTTATGGGGAT
>VMHT01147862.1_pt1 | contig 16272 bp, 10 predicted proteins | sample 4693611 | NCBI WGS metagenome assembly VMHT01 (sample SAMN12280063, study PRJNA550983) | marine metagenome | isolation source: seawater sampled from same location over 5 years 0.02-0.2 micron viral filtrate | place: USA: collected off the coast of southern California halfway between the port... ... | reverse complement strand
ATGTTTCATCAAGGGGAGAATCCGTTCATCGATGCTTAGGCCCCCACATCACTCCAAGCGTTCTTGTTTTCATAGTGTTGGGTTAGCAAAGTTTGACATTTTATAGCAAAACCATGATTTGTTCCGATTGCATCCCCGTTAATCGACTCTATTTGCGATGCACCAAGCCCACTTCCAACAGCGACCATCTCAAGCGCTCGAGCCACAAGTCGTTCGTTTAATCGACCCCTTTGAACTGGTATTCCGCTGTCTTCTAAAAGAGGAATTAGGATGGAGGCAGTGATGCTCTCTACTCCCCCTTCCGCATCATCACAGACCCAGACAGTGCTGTCCTCATCAAACACCATTGGCGTAGCACGATCGCCATCAACAATGGCGTAGTCGTAGACAAGTAAGGCAAGGTCAGTTCCTGCTCGATCTGCTTGATTCATGGCATCGAGATAAGGTTGCCAATCACCATGCTTGGTGCCGTTGACCTTAGGGGACCACCGGGGTGCTTCGACAGTAATTGCCTCAATCTGCTCATTGCGAAGTGAGAAAGCCCGAGTCTCGATATTCAAGTCTCCATTACGTTTGAGCTCCATTCGTAAGAGTCCGTTTGGTTGGTGTGGCTGGCCTGTAGTATTGTGCCCAAGTTGGTCCATTGCACGTGCAATCAACTCATTCATATTCTCAGGCCACTGAATTCGCAATCGGTGCGCATGACGTTTCATACGCCCGATGTGTGCTTGAAGATCTGCAACACTTGCATTGCCATCCCATACCATGGTTGTGAACACCAAGTCCCTAGGACTCTGCCCACCTGTTTCTGACATCCTGTGGCCTCAGAGCAAATCGTCAAGGAACGATGTATCAATGGCTTGCTTTTGTTGTGGAGGGTTTGTTCCAACACCCAATTCATTGAGGAGATCGTTGTTCTGTGCGGGCTGCATGACTGGTTGCTGGGGTTGGTAGGCTGGTCGGCCATAGATGTCCTGGGAAGTTGTAGGTTGTGCATACATGTCAGCAGCAGGCGTCGCCGGCTGTGTTGGAGGCGGAGCAGGTGCAGGTGGAGAGTCATCCCAAGCTTGGTCGTCTTGAAGACCCCACGTAGCCTCTTGAAGTTCCCAAGATTTCGCCTTTCTCTGTTGATTTCCTCGTGTTCGAATCACAGCGATGAATAAGAAAATGGCTGTAATGAAGAGCCCTGCTGCGAGGAGATTTGGTGTCGTCAGCAACGACGAGAAATCATTACCTTCGTTTGCGCCTTCATCTCCAGACCCAGTGCCTGCGTTCGCCTTGTAAGCATCAAGTTGAATGGGGTTTACGCTTTCTTTGCTGACCAAATCATCGAATGGAGTCACGGCAATGTACCATGCCGAGTCATTGTTCAAATCAGGGAAGCCGTTCGAGGTGATGAGGAACGAATTCGAGGATTGAACTTCACCGACCAATGTCGCGCTGTCAATTGTGTCATAGGTTTCCTCGGCGATGTAGATTTGGTAGCCGCGAAGATTGTCATCATTCGCCGGCGTCCATTCAACGAGGATTTTCGTCTCTTCAATCCAAACAGCACTAAGTCCAGCAACATTGGGTAGGTAAGAGCCAGAAGCATCGTATCCATCATCCACAGATTGAGCGGAGACTGCTGTTAAATCTGAAGTGAAGGCATTGCCTGATGTGTCCTTCACAACAACAACAGCCCAGATTTCTTGGCCCGGAATCACAGGCGTATCGCCCGCAACGAGGTCGATGGTGAGTGGCAGATCGGGCGCACGGTCGAGAACCGCAATTGGGGTGCTTGGTCCAAGCGTGCCTGTTCCAACACTGGTGAAGGACCATGTTGCAGCATAGACTTCGTATGACCCTACATCACTCGCAGAACTCAATTCGAAATCAAGAAGCAGAGCACTTCCATCATCGAGTGCTCTGTCCGAGAGCGTCAATGCGTCAAGTCGAGGTGGTGCTGTGGTGTCAAGGGCGTTGTCAATTGGCGTCACTGTTGCTTGATTAAGATCGGTCAGGAACACATTGCCAGCCAAATCGTGAACTGTCACAACCACATACAACTCGACGTTTGGTTGGATTGGTTGGGGTGTGGTTTGAGTTAGATCCATCATGCCACCGGCGCCACCATACAATGCTGTTGTGAGGGTGACTTCGAGAGGGTCGAACGATTCATCGACCCATTGCCTGTTCACCTTCAAACAACCACACTGTGCAGGGTCATTGCCAAACAATGCCCATGCAGCAGATAAATCGGTGACCGGTTGGTCTGCAGCCCAGACGGTGTAGTGTGAGAAATCGTCAGCGTCCGAGATCGACCAAAGCACATCGATGGATGTTCCATCATCGTTGGGATGATCAAAGGCTTGAACAAACTCAGTTCGGTCAGGAGGGGTCGGTTGACCGTTTTGATTTCGCAGTGGTGTCACTTCAATAAGATCTACATCGTCAAGGTTTGCATTCAACCAATCGTCATACGCAACAACGCCAACAAGATACATTTGACCATCTTGGAGTGCGATGCCGTCGATGCTGGTCACAATGGTTGAGTTCTCAGTACAATCATTGATGATCTTTGCTTGACTAAACCCACTACCGTCAGCTACGGAAGAGCCGCTGAGTTGTGCACCGGTCGATTCGATTGTTCGCATGAAGATTGCATAGAAGGTACAATCTTCTGCTGGATTAACATCCCACGAGACGGTGATTCGGCCACCGTCATCATCGGGGGTGTCAACTGCGGCTACGTTTTCCATCTTTGGTGGAGCAGTGTTGTCATTGAGGCCACCTGTTGGGACAAATGGTCCAACGATGAGGGCGTTCATAATGTCCTCTTGTCCCGCTTCATCAACACAAGTGAGTCCAAGCCAGTAGGGTTGGCCAGGCGAAAGTGAGAGCACGGTCGAGTTGCCTTCCATCTTCATGACTTCACTTTCCGGCGTGAGTCCAAGAACATCGCTCATCGGTTGAGTTGAAGTGTAAATGTTGGTTTGTACCAAATCAAGGCTTGTGCAGCGCGACCATTCAACATCGAGATCACCATCTTCTCCACCTTCATGCGGGCCAGCGTCAGCCCACACAGGCGGCAATGGGACTTCGTCACTTGGTGACGCTGGGCCTAGGACCGCTGATGGTGTACCAAGCCGGCCATCGTCGTATTCGACAACAACCACAGCGTAGTAATCCGTGCCATCGATGAGGTCCACGCCATTTGCAGTCATGACCTCACTTGAGAGTCGGCTATGGAGTGAAATCGCCTTGTCGACGGTTCGTGTTTGAAGAACATCTGTTGTGATGCCGTTGGCATCCCAAACAGGCCCGTCGTTAACATACACAAGGTAGCGGGCGAAGTCATCATCGTGAACAAGACTCCATTCAGCCATCAACGCACCCCCGCCATCATCAGGGCGATCAATAAGTTCTGACATCGTGATAGGCGTTTCTGTCTTGACGTAGTCATAGATCAGTCGCACATGCATGGATCCATTAATCGGCGATCGGAGTGTCAATTGGACATATTGTGTACCGTTGATGATGATTCCATTGTCAACAGCCATCTGCATGGTCGTTTCAAAATCTGGATTATTGTTGAGTTCAATAGTGGCGTTGTACTTCAGACTCACAGACTTGGCCCACGTCGCTGCATTGCTAACGGGTGAAGTGAAGGCAAGTGGAACAGTTTGGAACATGATTCCATTCGTGCCAACCACGCCAAGCGTTGGATCTAGTGTTGCTGTGTTTGTTGCGTTGGCAAGAACGATTGGCATACCGGGATGAGTCATATCGCTGATGTCGGTGAATGCCAAGTTAAATCCAACATTCAATGGGTTTGCCTTCCGCAATGAAAATCGTTCAATTTCCTTGTACTGTGCGTTGTTTTCATAGCCAAAGAGACCGATGTCTTCGGTTGTCAGCCAGATGGCATCTGATGTGATTGTACCTCCAGTCATTCCGCTGCCCTGGAACATTTTCAGTGTGGCGTGGGTTGGTGTGCGAGCGCTCAAAATTGAAGCACCATTGGCGCCAATCGTAAGCACGTGGTCGCCATCACTGACCATCTTTTGAATCGGCCATCCAGCAACTTGGAATGAAGGAACCCCGTCTTCAAATTGGTTTGACTGACCATTGTAATGGTTCATTGGTCCAATATCTGTGGCGATGTGAAGTCCCCACCAATCGGCTGCAAGTGCGTCGACAGTGTTCGAAGACAACTGGTCAAACTTGTGCCATTCAACAGCACCATTGGCGTCCATACTTGTAACGCCAGGTCGTTCAGATCCCGCCCCGTCGTGTCCAATGAATAGCGTGGTTGATGTTGATGTTGTGCCGTCGTTATTTTGGGTGGTTTCAATGGCGGTTGTGAGTGATTGTGCTGAAGTTGCCATAAGGCCACTTCCGCTGTTGTAGAGGGTTGTAGCGTTGGTTAACGTGTCCATCTTGACAACACCTGCGGTGGTCGCCATCCATAGATCGGTTCCAATTATGACCACGTCTTCTACTACATTTGTTGGCAACCCATCACTGGTTGTGAGTGGGTTAGCCCAGTCGCTCGTGGTGTAGTCCCACCGGCCAATGCCGCCATTCGTTGCGATGTAGAGCATGGTTGAGGACTCAGTGAATGCATTGATGTTGTTTGAAGGCAATCCGCCTAGCAATCTTCCATTTCCAAACCCTGTGCCGGGCGTGTAGATTTGAACACCAGCAGCAGATCCAGAGCTTCCTTGCAAACCGATGACCAGATCGTTTCCATATAGGAAGAGTCCATCCATATTGCTGTGAAGCCCACCGGTCATGCGCGTCAGGGTTTCTGTAAGGGTGTCGAGTTTGTACAAGCCCGTTGGCGTTGTTGTAATGTAAAGGTCAGTTCCAATCAGTTCTGTGTCCTTGACCACAGAATTTGCAGTCATTGTCCAACCTTGTTGCCAATCAACTGTACCATCTGCTTGGCGTTCTCCTTGTAGCAGACCTGCTCCGGCAGAACCCCCTCCGTTTCCAAAGCCTTGGCTGGCTCCCTGGGTTGCCACCCAAAGATGAGTACCATTGCCCGCCATACTCGTAACTTGTCCACTAACGAGGCCGGGGAAATCAAGAAGTGTGTTTTGTCCGAGTGAGCTTAAGGTATCGACGTGGCTGTAGCCAGAAGAGCCGCCGGCTTGACCTATGAGCCATTCACTTCCAAGCCATTGGAATGAAGTCACAGAGGAACCTTGGCCGTTGAAATTCACTTGAGCAGTCGAGCCACCAGATGTGGCAACAGCACTGTAACCTCCACCGATGATGTTGTCGCCGCTGGTACCAATTCCATGGCCGAGCACGAGCATGCTGTTGGAATAATCAATGGCGTCCCACCAGACTCTGTCGCTCGGCAAATTGTGATTTGTTGTCGTGATTGGGTTAAGCCAACTGTTTGAGGCATAGCTGTACTTTTTGATATCAGCTTCGTCTTCGTAGAATGCCACATAGAGGGTGCCTGCACCATCGCATGCAACGCCAGAAACTTCACCGTAGTCTTCACTCCAATCACTTCGAGTGAAGGTACCAAGGAACGAGTCGTTGGCCATATCGAACCGTGCTACACCACCGTTGTTGGCATAAATCCCAATGTGAAGCACGCCGTCACATTCTGTCATGGTGATTGGGTATCCGTTTGGCACGCCGTTCGATCCGGTTTCATAGTTGTTCCACGTTCCGCCATCCCAGTGGGAGATCGCTCCATTTCTGAACTGGCCAAATCCGTTGAGTTCACCACTGCCGACGACCAATTCAGTACCATCGGTCCAGAGTTCGTACACTTGCTCTCCTGCGTCGTTCGGCAGGCCAGATCCAGGCGTCCAAGTTGAGGACCAAGTGCTCGTGGACTCGTCAAAGCGCGCCACTCCATCTTCGGTAGCAAACAGAACTTCGCCATCGTATTCTATGATTTCACGGATTGGGAAGTCGAAGTCGTCTTCGTCCCATTCTCCAAGCAATGTGCCGTTTGCTGCCATGTACTGGAGTGAATTTTCTCCCCATGAGACCCACATATTACCGCTCGTCGCTTCGTAAGCAGTCACGCGGTCAACTTGCCCAATCGGTAGAATGTTATCCTCCCAAGAATTGCTGCTTGTGTTCCATTGTGCGATACCACCAGAGCCATCAACTTGCCACCAGTTTTGGGATGCAATACTAATCATGATGGTGTCGCCAATAAGACCCATTCCGTTCACATCGCCATTGTTTTGGCCAATTTGGGACCCTGCGTCGAGTGCGGAAAGGGCTGTGAAGTTTCGAGCATTAAATCGGTACAGATTATCGCTGCTTGCTCCATCATGATAGTACATGATATCCCCTTTGAGAATCATGTCAAGGGGGTCACCATTCCCTGCAAAGAGGCTGCTGGATTTTTCGATGTCATACACTTCGGCTCCGGTGGTGGCGTTGAGGAGTTGGAACCCGTCTGAACCGCCGATCCAGACGTAATTCGGATTTACATCTGCAGAAAGTGCCGTCGCATCTTCATTGCCATCATCGAGGAAATTGTCATCAGTCCAGAGAGTAAGCCACTCGTTATTCGTGATGTCATAACGAGCGATGCCGATGCCGTCAAGAGCGATAAATGCAACATCGCCAACCACGACCACAGGTGCGTTGTTGGTCTGCTCACCTGCAGTCCACTCTCCAACAACATCGAATGGTGAAATGCTGATGATGCCGACTCCGGAATTCGTTCCGCCAAACAAGTACGTGTTCGAGACACCAACGCCCACAGAATAGGTTGCCCAATTTGGCATCCCGTCATAGACATTCAAACATTCTTCAATATCGATGGTAGAGGTTGGGAATTCACATACGCCAATGTTGGTAGCCGCATATACATTTGATCCAACAACAACGAAATCAAAGAATTGTTGTGGCCGTTCATCCCACTGTCGGCCAAGCTGGAATGAACTGGAACTGGACGCGCTTTCATCCCATTCAATAGCGCCGTTGTTTGTGCCGATGTAGAGGAGGTTGCCGTTTGCTTCAAGTGAATAAATCGTGTCGCTTGGAAGCACTCCAATGGTGCCAAATTCAGTGAGTGGGAGCAAGATTTCATTGGTCACCAAATCTTTTCGCGCTACTCCATATCCGGGGATTCCGAAATACAAGATATCACCCACAACAGCAACAGGGACATCGTTTGCGCCGTTGATGCCTGTGGAGATCCACGGGGTCAACCACGTGTCGTTGGTGATGTCATACCGAAGAAGACCATCGTTTTGAGTGCCAACATATGCGACTTCATTGTGAATCGCTGCATCGGTCACAGTTCCCTGACTAAGAGCAAGTGACTCGAACACCACCGGAAGGGAACCAGTGAGGTTGACGGCCATAAATTCGCCATAGAATTCATTGAGAACGACAACCGTAGAACCATCTGATTCAACAGAAGTCACTTCATTTCCTGACAGGTCGGTGTTGGATGTATCCCATGTTTGGAGAACGGTTCCGTTGCCGTGCATCTGATGTGCACCATTACCTGCAGCAATGTAGACGTGGTTTCCGTCTGTGCTGAGCCGAGCGATGTCTGCTCCAATAAACACGGGTTCAATCCAGCGCGACGCTTGCGTATCGAATCGATTGAGGTACTGGTCATCAGTTGCTACGAAGAGCACACCGTCCAATTCGGTCGAATCAATCATTTGACCAGATGTGGGGCCGCTTCCCAGCAGCAAAACTCCTGTAAAGAGCGGCGTTGCACCAGGGGTGAGTTCAACCAAAGCACCATCACCATCACTGACCAAAATGAGTTCTGTAGAAGGGGATCTTTCTCCGCCGTTTGGCCACGTGAGTAGGCCTTGACCGTTGTTGGCGAGACCAAAAGCATCCAGGGATTGAGAGCCCGAAAATACATTGCTTGCGGTGTTGTAAGTATGCAAGGAGTCGCCGTTCAAGATGTACAGTGAATTACCAGAGCGGGCAAGTCCAGTGATGTCATTGCTCGCCAACCAGTTTCCATCGTTCCAAGTCGAGAGCCAGAAGCCCGAACTCCAATCATATCGTGCCAAACCGGCATCAGGGGAGGCGAAGAGAAGCTGATTTCCTGAAATCGCAATTTCAACAATTTCATCAGAATGCAAACTGTTAGCAGTGGACCATGTCGAAAGCATCTGGCCATTTGCAAGATTGTATCGAGCCACACCGCGGTCATCCATAGATACATACAGAATTCCATTGGCTTCAACCATGGCTAAGGTCGTTCCGTCCATGTCCGCTACATTAGCCCATGAACCGCCATTCCACAACATTAACTCGTCTTGATTCGCTGCATAGACATCGCCAGTGCTGGCCAATGCAAATTGATTGAATTGAACGTAATTTGCATCCGATGCGTCTGGAAGGACCTTTTGAGAACTTGAATCGATGAGTGATATGGCAAAGAAACCGTCTTCTTCAGTCAGCATGTGTATGAGATTATTTGTCAAATCAATCTCCATGTCAATCACATCGCTTTCAAACTCAAGCATGTCGATGATTGGCGGATCGTTGTTGTAGTCTAAGACAAGAACGTCGTCAAGGATGGCGATGTACATTCGTCCGTCATATGGGTGGATGGCATGGGTTTGAATTGCCAGATCGATAGGTTCGAAGGAAACTGCAGGATCGACTGGTGCTAAGGCTTCAATCACCAAGTCGGTGATTTCTGCATCCGAGGGGAGGGTCCATGTTGCCCCAGAATCGCTGTTCGGGGCCAGTCTTCCTTCGTGAGGATTCGTGCCTTCGAATGAATCTGCAGCGCCCAGGGTCCCTAACCCTCGCCAATCGAGAAGATTGATGCCGATATCACTCGCAACGAGCATTGGCTCCTCAATCATCAAACCGTCACTGCCATCAACTCGCACTTGGAATGAAACGTTGGACAAATCAGCACCAGGCGCAAATTCAAGCGTCCAATCTGCTGTTGCTTGGCCGCCGGTCAAGGGGTTGGCTCCCATAGCATCTAACTGCACCCAACCGGTGTCGTTGCTGCCCGATTTTGGCCAGATTGTGTCATTGGCAGATTCGTGGGCGGATGCACCAGGAATCATCATCATTGGAGCGACAGAAGAACAGAGCATCAAAGCGACCAACAGGACGGCTCTTTTGCCGGCCGAGCCGGGGGAAAATAGAGCAAAGACTGGCTTCATATTGGTAAGGGGACTTTTGGGGTATTTGAACGCGGCCCTTGGTCGTGTGCTATATTCATCACTTGAACAGCCCAAAAAACGGAGAATTGCAGTGAAAATGGGGGTTTTGAAATCACCATGGTGGAATCTGAGAGCATTGCTTTTGGTCATCCTTGGTTCTTCGGACACACAACACTCAAACACCGAACCACATTCGTTGGAATCGATTGCCTATGAATCGGGAGAAGAAAGAGCGCCTGCTCAAGAAAGAAGCTCTCGAATATCACGAGGCCGAACCACAGGGGAAAATCAAGGTCGTTCCCACCAAACCACACAGCACCGCATATGAATTGAGTCTGGCATATTCGCCTGGCGTAGCCTACCCTTGTCTCGAAATAGCGGACAAACCAGAAGATGCATACCGCTACACATCAAAAGGCAACTTAGTGGCTGTTATCTCGAACGGAACCGCAGTCCTCGGATTGGGCAACATCGGGGCACTTGCGAGCAAGCCCGTGATGGAAGGCAAAGGTCTTCTCTTGAAGACATTTGCAGATATTGACGTGTTTGATATCGAAGTTGACACCGAAAATCCAGAAGCTTTCATAGAAACAGTTGTCAATATCGCCAAGACCTTTGGAGGCATTAATCTCGAAGACATCAAGGCTCCTGAATGCTTCGAAATTGAACGCCGTATTGCTGAGGCCACCGATATTCCAGTGATGCACGATGATCAGCATGGGACTGCAATTATCTCTGCTGCTGCGCTGTTGAATGCGGTTGAACTTCAAGAAAAGAAGCTCTCTGAAATCAAAGTGGTCGTCATCGGAGCGGGTGCAAGCGCCATTGCTTGTGCCAACCATTACGTCGCCATAGGCGTCACCAGATCGAACATCGCTATGGTTGACAGCAAGGGCATTGTCACGAAAGCACGGCTGGAAGCAGGAGAATTGAATGAATACAAAGCACCTTTTGCTCATGAACGCGAACCTGGAGACTTGTCTGACGCCCTGAACGGGGCAGACGTCATGCTTGGGCTTTCTCGTGGCGGATTGGTCAGCAAGGAAATGGTCGCAACCATGGCCCCAAAACCAATCATATTCGCATTGGCAAATCCAACTCCAGAAATTCTCCCTGAGGAAATTCTCGAGGTGCGCACCGACGCCATCATTGCGACAGGGCGTTCAGATTATCCGAACCAAGTCAACAACGTCCTTGGCTTCCCTTACATTTTCCGTGGAGCGCTCGATGTGCGAGCCACAGACATCACTCAGGGCATGAAGATGGCAGCCACCCGGTCTCTGGCAGCTCTTGCAAAAGAACCAGTTCCCGATTATATCTCGGCAGCATATGACGGGGCCGTCATGCAATATGGACCAGAATACATTATCCCAAAACCATTCGATCGCAGAGTCCTTCTTTGGGAAGCATCTGCAGTTGCACAAGCAGCGGTGGATGAAGGCATCGCTCGCGTGGCGGCTGATGATTTTTCTATCAGCGACTACAGGGACGAACTTGAGGCCCGTCTAGGCCAATCTTACTCCATCATGCGCCATGTGATTAACCAAGTTCGCGGGCGAGGAAAGCGCATTGTGTTCCCTGAAGGCGACAATGAAATGGTGATTAGAGCAGCGGCTCAATTGGCCGAACAGAAAATCTGTTATCCAATCCTGCTTGGTCCTGAAAATCGCATACATCGAATGGTCGACGAGCTCAGCCTACAGTTTGAATACGAAGTCTATGACCCTCGTAAGGACCCAAGACGAAAGGGCGTCTATTCTCAATCGATGCTGAACCGTCGAAACCGCAAAGGAATGACCGTAGTCGATGCAGCACGCCTCCTCAAATCTCGCCCATACTTTGCAAGCCAAATGGTCGCCAACGGGGACGCTGATGGCTTCGTTGGCGGAGTTTCTCGAAATTATGCGGATGTTCTGCGACCGACACTTGAATTGATCGGGCCAGCTGATGATGCCCACTGCATTGTTGGGTGCTACATGATGAACGTCAAAGGTCGTACGATCTTCCTCGCCGATGCAACAGTTAACGTGTATCCGGACAGTCGCACGCTGGCTGAAATCGCTGTACAAACTGCAAAGGTGGCTCGAAGATTTGGTGTTGACCCAGTTGTTGCCATGCTTTCATTCTCGAACTTTGGCAGCAGTCGTGCACAACGTTCTGAACGAATCGAGGACGCCATTGAATTTGCCCGAGAACTCGACCCCTCACTGGTCATTGACGGGCCGATGCAGGCCGACACGGCCTTGAACGGAGACGTGCAAGGCGAGTACCCATTCATGGAATTCACGGGTGCTGCCAATGTGTTGGTGCTGCCTAACCTTGCTGCTGCCAACATTGCCTACAAGTTGCTCGAAGAATTGGGTGACGCAGAAATGACTGGCCCAATATTGGAGGGCATGGCTCAACCTGTCCAACTTGTTGCTCGCCGAGACGGAGTACGCCACATTGTGAATATGGCTGCAATCTGTGCCGCTGATGCAATTCGCCAGGAACCTTACTGGGAAATTCTGATTGATCCTGTTGATGAAAACTGAGCATCATTGTTCTTGATATTGCACCGTAGGTCGGCGCGGTCGCCAAAACGCACCGGTCACAAATCCCGCACAAAGCCCCCCAAAGAGCAGGTTAGCCCACCCAGAAACAGCATAATCGCTCATACCTCTTAAAATGGGGATCACAAACGAAGGAATGACACCTAGAAGGAAGATGCATACCACTTCAGTTCGGATATTTGCGATCATATCAGCAGATTCTGGAACTCGTTGGGGAATCCCCTCACGAATTGGGGTGATGACCAATCTAGCCTTCACTCCTTCAATCGGGCGATCGAGTGGCACGCTTGAGAGGGCAGTAATCCCTTCTTTGGAAGGGTGAGTTTCGATGGCAGATCTGTGTAATGCCATTGGGCCAATACCCTCGAATCGCCGAGGCCGTCCATCCATCATAGCACCGCGGTAATTGGAATTGACTGCGTCGGCCAAAACCTCGATCTGTTTCTTGTCGAGCCCAAGTCCGAAGGTGGACTCAGCACACCTCCACTCTGCTTCCGAGGGGCACCGAATCTCCCATCGTTGCTCTTCATCCAAACCCTCGATTCCCGCATCAATGAGTGATTGACCTGCTTTCATAATCGTCTTGAGTGCCTCAGCAGTGATTTGAAACCCGTCGCTTTGTTCACTCTCTTCTCGACGAGGGATCATCGAGTCAAAATCAGCAGCATTTAGCGGGTCTGTCATGATGTAAAATGCAGGTAATCGGACCTCGTGCCGGGGTCTTTGGCTTGTATAAATCCAACCACCTTTGTCGGTTCCAAGGTACAGTGATTGAGCCTCAACACGCTGAAACCTAAGTCCTCCAAGCGTGATGTGTTCCAATGCAATCCCTCACTGGAGTGTGCCTTCCATTCGGCGGTACCAAGCCATTCCCTTTTCGTGGTCCTCGAGAAGAGAGAACTGTGGGAATGGTGAAATCGATCGAGCGTAGCCGAACACGGCAAAATCGACTAAATCAGGTGATGCTCCTCCAAAGAATTCCTCCTTGCCATGTTCATTAGTAAATTCGGTGAGAAGATCATGCCACAGCTTTTTTGGCGTTCGACCATCACTTTTCACTCGCTTCTTTGCAATGATGCCCCACATGATTGGGAAACCAGCCCACGCATAGAGTCGCTTAGATATAAATCCAAATTTCTCAAGTTTGGAGATACGTGTAGTTGTTTTGAGTGCTGAACCGAGGGTCCCGTACAAGATCGGTACGGTTGCTTTGGAGACCTTTGTGTCCGCCCATCCTAACCATTGTTCCTGTCTTTTGGCATCACCAGTTGATGCGAGTTTCCCACCGTTGTACACAGCATCGATGTGTTTCATGATCGGTGTTGAATCGACATGGTGTTGTCCAGATTCATCACTGAACACAGGAACTTTACCCCAGTCACCCGCAAAGGCCACGGACTTCTTGATTTTCATGCCATTGACGCCAATGTAATCCACGTCCAAACCGATGTGTTCAATGACGCCACGCACCTTCCAACAGAAAGGACACGTGTAGAGCATGTGTACGGTGGGGGTTTGACCCATGGTGCACCCTGCCGCCTTTCCTTCTTCAAGGCTCGTTATCGTTCAAAGCAGCAGGTTTCCACCCGGATTTCCAAAAGTCGAGGTCATCCAGCCACTGCATCCATTCTTCATCTGAGCATGTTAACAACCTGAAGGCACGAGCTTCAAGCCCTTCTCGATTTGCAGCAGAGAGCATGCCCTGTTCCATCGCATCATGCCATTCAACCTGCATATGACGAATTCGCCGCCTTGCTTCTTCGGGTTGCTCAAAGTTCATCTCACATAGATCTCTCAATTCAGAAATCCATGTCCGAGCATCTTTCAGTAGCGGGTCATCGACTCGGGCCCGCTTTGATTTCGGTTTCTTACCAAACGGCCACCAACCCATGTCGTGCTGAAGGATGGGGGCGACTTAACGCCATCTATTGAAAGCAAGACTATCTGGTTGAATGGAGGTTTGGTATGGATGGCGAAGTCTGAGTCTGATGGCGAGTTTTTTTCCCATTTGAGGGACTAGTTCCTGACGCATGTTCATCAACCAGCCATCCCACGCTTAATTCATGGGTCGGATTGTTGTTCATCTGCATGGGTCAACGAAACAGAACGAACTTCATCGTCTCATTGAAATGTATTCGAAGAGGGTCAATAATCGCGGAATTCGGGTTGAGGTTCATTCGAACAAACTGTCTTCTTCGGCTTACCTCGAGGCCCTATTTCAACTTCAAGGCGATCTCTACTTGATGGATGAAGGTGGGGTGATTGAAGATTCAGTTTCATTTGCAGAACGGCTCAAATCTTGGACGGTCCAGACCCATTCAACTCACTTGGCGATCGGACCGGCTGAGGGCTGGGTTGATGTTCAGAGTCGTGATTGTAAGCGACTTTCCCTTTCACCAATGACCATGCCACATGAGTTGGCGAGCGTTGTTCTGGTTGAACAACTCTACAGGGCGACCGAAATATTGCGCGGTAGTGAATATCACAAGGCTTGACAAAAGGGTCAAGAAGCACGGAATCTTGGGGAAATCTGGAGGCAAGGGATGCTGCTGTTTGAACAGGAAAGTTTGCGATGGGGTCTCCTCGCCTTTGAAGGATTTATCGGACTTGTTCTGATCCTCGCTTCAAAGAGCCAACCTTTCCCCCTCCCTTCTCGTCGCTTCGGATGGATTGTGCTCTCCGTGGCTCTTATGCTCTCACTTGGGCAACTCGCACCAAACCCTGTTTCTGTCCTTGGCCACCTCGTGATACTAACAGGTCTTGGCTCATTTGGACTCCTGATTGGCATTCATCATCTTATTCGCACCCGCAGGGAAGTTCTGATTGCACCATTTTCCGGATTCTTGTTCTGCGTTGGAATTGGAGGTTTGATGGTTTCAACATGGTCGGAGTTGAACACGTTTGAACAATGGTCTGGGTTTGCTGCATTGGTCATGCTAGGCGGCGGTCAAACCTGGCTTGTGTTCCGCGGACTTCTCATCGGTAGGCTCCCCCTCGCATGGAGCCAAGCTGGAATGGTTGCCTTGCAGCGCGGTTTTGTCGATGGACAGGATGGTGCAATTGCTTGCTTCGAAAAAGGCTGGGATGCAGAGGAAGAGCATCTCAATCCGATGGCATATGTTGCCCTTCACCGATTGAATTTGTTCATCGGAGACCAAGACAAAGCGACAGAATGGTTGCATGCGCTCGAGGATGTCGGCGGTGAAAAGGGCGTTGCCCCAGAGTGGATTGAGGCAATTCATGATGCTCTAGTTCGCATCAGCCCTGAGGCAGCAACCATACTTCCTCCGTTGCAATCCAGCGAGGAATGACTCCGGTTTACGGAAATACCTCCCAGTAAATCCGGTATTATTCCCTAATGAAAGTTTCATGAGCAAATTACGACTCAATAAAACAAACTGATTAATACCATGAAAGTAGATTTTGTACTATGGAAACAGTCAAGGAACAGCCAGATGCACTTGAGATGAGCACATTGTTGTGGTATGCTATCTTCGTTTGGTTCGCCTCAAGTTTGTTTTCCCAATCAGTGTACATGGCCTTCAACGGCGTACCATATGACGCTGTGGCACTGCTCCAAAATCTTGGGCCAATTTACTACCTCGTTCTGGCCATTGAGTTGTTCGTGTGGATCAGCCTTGGTGGTCTTTTGGTCAAGAAAGTACTCAAGAAAACCTGGACCAGCCCAAGCCCAAACCCCATCGCCGCATAATGTTCTTTTTCTATACCAAGTTCGGCCGGTGAATGGTCAAGCATCGTGAGCGAAGAAATCATTCACCCGCGAAATTCATCGAATTTCAAACATTACTTCCGATGACTTGAAGGTCCGCCAAGACAAGGAACTCATGTGAGAGAAACCGGCGATGTTCCATTCTTTTCTGGTCGACCAATGGATACATGTTCATTGAAAGACGAAGAAATGGCCATGCGCGTACTCCCCCGGGGCGCTCGAATCGTGACGATTGAAGAGGCGAGGGAAAATCTTCCAAAAGTAACCCGCTGGCTTGCAGAACTTCAGGCAATGAGTGATGAAGCACACGATCTTACTGAAGAGCTCGAAGTGCTTCTCGAATCATTACAACCTGAAAATGAACACGTCGTGGAAGTAGCAGAGCACCTTGCACAACTTGTAACACATTGGCAACACACCACTGCTAAAATTGAGGCGACTGGAACCAGAATTGCATGTTTGGAACCAGGGCGACTCGAATGGTATGGTGTGGTCGACGAGCATCTCGCTCTCTATTCATGGAGCCTTGGAGAAGAAGACATTGAATGGTACCACCCAATTGATGCCAGTTTCATGGCCCGAAAACCACTCATAGAAGCGTGACGTCCCAAGCATGAGGGGGAACTATGGTCCGAATCAATCGAGTGTACACCGGCGGCGGTGATGAAGGCGAGACATCACTTGTCGATGGTTCACGTCGATCAAAAGCAGACCTTCGATTTGAAGTGGTTGGGACTTGTGATGAACTCAATGCTATCTTTGGGCTTGTTGCCATGGAAGCAAATCGCTTACCACGGCATGAAGATGGTGGCAGTCGAGCAACGGTTGAACGGGTTCAAACGATCCTCTCGATCGTACT
>VMHT01042119.1_pt1 | contig 16274 bp, 28 predicted proteins | sample 4693611 | NCBI WGS metagenome assembly VMHT01 (sample SAMN12280063, study PRJNA550983) | marine metagenome | isolation source: seawater sampled from same location over 5 years 0.02-0.2 micron viral filtrate | place: USA: collected off the coast of southern California halfway between the port... ... | reverse complement strand
AGTTCTCAACCTGCAAACTCTACTTCCTCCTCTGGAGCAGGTACATTCGCAGTCAGCACCAGTACAACTGGAACACCTGGAACTCTTACATACAAATGGCAGAGACAGACAGCAAATGCAACTACTCGTTGGGTTGACATTGTTGGTGGAGCAGGTGGACTTGACACTGGTATCACATACGCAGACTTCACAACTGCAACACTTGCATACTCAGCATTGGGTGGAGACACTCTTGATGGTTACAAGTACAGAGTGAAGATCAACTCAGCAGGTGGTACAGAAGAGATTATCTCAAACGGTGCAGCAACACTAACCTTCAGCAGTTAATAACTAAATGAAATTTGACGAATTGAATGAGTCTAACTACATTCTTTTCGCCATCAAACATTATGAAAATCCCCACTGTGTTACACGAGAGGATTTTGATGAAGATATAAAACGTTTCAAATACTTGAAACGGTTATTGAAAAGATACTTGAGAGGGGGTCCACTAAGGATCCCTTTGATCTTGAATCACCTCATCATACTTTATAATGTATTTGGCGAAGCAGCAACACCCCTGCTCTTTTTTAAATTTGAAAGGGAATATTGGTGTTTGCTCAAGACTCTACTTCTTTATTTGAATAAATATCCTATAGGGATGATGCCAAATCTTGACGTAGATCCTACACTTAAAGCAGAATTGGACAAGATCTAATGAACGAAGAAATGATGACAGCAGGTACAGGAGGTTTCAGTGGCAGTGCTGCTGCGACAGGTCCGAATGCGGGTTATGATCCAGTTCTAAATTTTAAGAAAAAGGTACAGAAAAGAAAAAAATTAAAAGTAAAAGAATCTAAAGAAAATCCAACACAACCATCTAGACTATTTCAATACAAAGTAAACGTTCCTGGGATCGGTGATACTATTATCTACGCTAATAGTCCTGCTGAACTCAAGATGAAACTTAGATTAACAGTGATGCCTCAGTATAGAGGAGACATTAGTATAGAAAGAATCCTTCCTGCTAACGCTGCGAAGTTTTTTATGGATAAGCGGATGAAGCATATGAAAAATGTTGCTGAGAATGCAGACCCTGCAATGAAACAACAACAAACACAGATGAAGATTGCTATAGAAAAGAAGAAAGTGATGCTGAAGAAACAAGAATTGGCAAAACAACTTCAGATGAAGACCGCACAACTTAAGAAACAAGCAAGGGCAGGAGCAGAACAAGACGCCACGAGGTAATGTCAGACATTAATACAGCAATACTAGAGAGACTCGAAAGGGTAGTTGATTCTTTACAGGAAAATTCTGTAAAGATGGGACAACTTCTTGCGGTTCATAATGAGAAGTTAGAAAATCAAGATCAGATTGACCGTGTTTTATTTGAAAAGATAGACAGATTATCTACAGATCTTAACAGAGAAACAACAGAGATCAAAAAGGGGTGCGAACGTGACATCAGAAAAATCGATGAGCGTCTTAGACTCATGGAAAAGAAAATGTGGTCTATTTTTGGTGCTCTGTCTATTATATCTTTCTTGGTTAGTCCAATCGGACAAAAATTCATCGGACAACCATCAGGGTTGACAAACACATCAAACAGTAGTATTATAGAAAAGCAATAGAACTTTCCTAAGTGATAGATTATCACTATGCCAATCTTGTATCGGCACGCTTAGACAAATTTAAAAAGGTAAAGGACGGTACATACAACTTCCGTTGTCCTTATTGCGGTGACTCACAGAAGCATCTCAACAAGGCACGAGGGTACTTCTTTACTAAAAATTCAGGACTTGTTTACAAATGCCACAACTGTGGTGTAGGCAGGTCCTTTGGTAATTTTTTGAAGGATCAAGCGAACGATCTCTACGACGAATATGTCATGGAGAGGTACAAGAGTGGACTTACAGGAAAGGGTAGAAACGTTGCTTCCCCTAAGTTTGAAATTAAAAAACCTAAGTTCAAGAAAAAGGGAAACCTAGAGTCTGTTGCCGATCTAAATAATGAGCACCCCGCAAAAGGATATCTAAAAGGTCGTGGTATTCCAGAGAAGTTCTTCTCTGATTTATACTATGTGGACTCCTTTTGTACATGGGTCAATACCCAAAAACCTACTTTCACAGATGTCAATAAAGATCACCCCAGAGTTATCATACCTTTCATTGACACGCAGGGAGAATGGTTTGGGTTTCAAGGACGATCGTTAAATCCTTCAGATAAACTACGTTACATAACGGTCATGCTTGATGATAATAGAACCAAAGTTTATGGTTTAGATCGAGTAGATTTTAATAAAACTGTTTACATCACAGAAGGACCGTTAGATAGTCTGTTTATCGACAATGCTATTGCAATGGCAGGAGCAGACATCGACTGGTCTCTATTGAAAGATAGAGAAGCAGTGTTCGTCTTTGACAATGAACAAAGAAATCCAGAGATTATCAAACGCATGTCAAGTGCTATTGATAGGGGATACGAAATTGTTATCTTCCCATCACATTTGGTTGAAAAAGACCTTAATGATATGGCAAGTAGTGGACATGACGTTCAATCTCTGGTAGAATTCAATACTTACAGTGGACTAGAAGCACACGTTAAACTCAGTGAATGGAAAAAGGTATGACACCACCAACAGAAACTAATGTAATCAAAAGAGATGGTGCTAAGACACCTCTTGATCTTGATAAGATTCATAAAATGGTCGAACTCGCTTGCGAAGGTCTCGCAGGTGTATCCGAGTCGGCAGTTGAGATGAATTCCTCACTTCAAATCTTTGATGGCATTAAGACTTCTGACATCCAAGAGATTCTTATTCGTTCTGCGAATGATCTGATCTCTTTAGACGCACCAAACTATCAATATGTGGCAGCAAGACTGCTACTGTTTAGTCTTAGAAAACAAGTATACGGTGAGCATCCAGACCGTCGCCCTAATCTATATCAGCATGTGAAAAAATGCATTGATCAGGGTGTATACGATGCAGGTATCTTGAGCAAGTATACAGAAGAAGAGTTCAATGTTCTAGATGGTTATCTAGATCATGATCGTGATTACTTGTTCACATATGCAGGTATGCGTCAGGTCTCTGATAAATACCTTGTACAATGTCGTAGTACTGGAGAGGTGTATGAAACACCCCAGTTCATGTACATCATGGTTGCTGCGACTCTCTTCCAAGATGATGATAAGTTCTATCGATTGGAGTACGTTAAAAAATACTATGACGCAATCTCAAAACACAAACTCAACATCCCAACGCCAATCATGGCAGGGGTCAGAACACCTATTAGACAATTTGCTAGTTGTGTTCTTGTTGATGTTGATGACACCCTCGATTCTATCTTTAGCAGTGACATGGCGATTGGTAAATATGTTGCACAACGTGCGGGTATCGGCATCAACGCAGGCAGAATCCGTGGGATCAACAGTAAAATCCGTAGCGGAGAAGTTCAACACACAGGTGTTGTACCATTCCTCAAGAAGTTTGAAAGCACTGTCAGATGTTGCACTCAAAATGGCATTAGAGGTGGAAGCGCGACGGTCCACTTCCCCATTTGGCACCAAGAAATAGAGGACATTATTGTTCTCAAGAATAACAAAGGGACAGAAGACAACCGAGTCAGGAAATTAGATTATTCTATTCAATTATCTAAATTGTTCTATGAACGTTTCATCCAGAATGCAGAGATTAGTTTATTCTCACCGCATGACGTACCAGGTTTGTATGATGCTTTTGGTACTGATGCATTTGACGCTTGCTATGTGGACTATGAATCAGATAAGTCTATTCCAAGAACGACTATCGGTGCTCAAAAACTCTTTATGGACATCCTGAAGGAGAGAGCAGAGACTGGTCGTATCTATCTGATGAACATCGACCACTGTAACACTCACTCTTCTTTTAAAGACAAGGTGAACATGTCTAACCTTTGTCAGGAGATCACTCTACCTACAGATCCTATCCAACACATTGATGGTAATGGTGAGATTGCTTTGTGCATCCTCTCTGCTATCAACGTTGGTAAGATCAACAAGTTAGAAGAACTCGATGAGTTATGTGACCTAGCAGTCAGAGGATTAGATGCTCTGATTGATTATCAGAACTATCCTGTACTTGCTGCAAAGCAAAGTACGCTTAACCGAAGATCATTAGGAATCGGTTATATTGGTCTAGCACATTACCTTGCAAAGAATGGTGCAAAGTATGATTCACAGAAGGCATTCGACCTCGTTCATAAACTGTCTGAGAGGTTCCAGTATGCCCTTCTAACGACGTCAAATCGTCTCGCCATGGAGAAGGGTCCTTGCGGTTATTTTGGTAAAACAAAGTACGCTGATGGAATTCTTCCTATCGATACATATAAACAGGACGTGGATGAAATTGTACCAAATGACCTTTCATGTGATTGGGAGTATCTCAGGGGACGGATTGTTGAGTACGGATTACGGCACAGCACGTTGTCCGCACAGATGCCTTCGGAGAGCAGTTCCGTTGTGTCAAATGCAACCAATGGAATCGAACCACCTAGAGACTACCTGTCCGTTAAAAAGTCAAAGAAAGGACCCCTTAAGCAGATTGTTCCATCATATACTACATTAAAGAATAACTATACCCTTCTATGGGATATGCATAATAATGACGGTTACATCAAAATAACTGCCCTTATGCAGAAATTCTTTGATCAAGCAATCTCAGGTAACTGGAGTTATAATCCAGAGAACTATCCTGACAATGAGGTACCTGTCTCAGTGATGGCAAATGATCTTCTAACAACCTACAAGTATGGTTGGAAGACGTCGTATTATCAGAACACCTACGACGTTAAAAAAGATGGTGACGAACCTTCTAATAATGTAGACCAGTTGATCAATGAAATACTAACTACCGAGGAGGAAGATTGTGACAGTTGCAAAGTTTGAAACTAAAGGAATGACCGTATTTAACAAGAATCAAGTAGACACAAAGAAACAACCAATGTTCTTTGGACAACCTTTGGGTGTCCAGAGATACGATGAGTATAAGTATCCTGTCTTTGACAAACTTACTCAGCAACAACTTGGATACTTCTGGAGACCAGAAGAAGTATCATTACAGAAGGATCGTTCCGACTATCAAACTTTGACACCAGAGCAGAAGCACATCTTTACTTCTAACTTGAAGTATCAGATCATGCTTGATTCTGTACAGGGTAGAGGACCTGGGATGGCATTCATTCCTTATTGTTCTCTTCCTGAGTTGGAAGCATGTATGACTGTATGGGAATTTATGGAAATGATTCATAGTCGTTCCTATACATACATCATTAAGAATGTATATTCTAATCCTGGAGATGTATTCGATACTATCTTGGATGATGAGAATGTTATGTCTCGTGCTAGTAGTGTCACATCATCCTACGATGATTTCATTGAACATGCACATGACTATGACACTGGTTCAATGTGGGATCTAGCAAGAGACGGACACACAACGGGACTCTATGACAGAAAAGAACTTAAGAGAAAACTCTACAGAGCAATCGCCAACGTCAACATCCTCGAAGGAATCCGTTTCTATGTGTCGTTTGCGTGCTCGTTTGCTTTTGGCGAAAATAAACTTATGGAGGGTTCGGCAAAGATACTCTCTCTTATTGCTAGAGATGAAAGTCAACACTTGGTTATCACGCAGAATATCTTGAAGAAGTGGGCAGAAGGAGATGATCCTGAGATGCAAGAGATTGCTACTGAGGAGAAGGATAATGTGCAGCACATGTTTATGAAGACTGTTGATGAAGAGAAGGCATGGGCAAACTACCTCTTTAAAGAAGGTAGTATGATCGGTCTAAATGAAAAACTACTTCATCAGTATGTTGAATGGATTGCTAACAAAAGAATGAAAGCAATTGGATTAGATCCTGTATTTGATCAAGTTGCTAGAAACAATCCTCTCCCTTGGACTCAGCACTGGTTGAGTTCTAGAGGACTACAAAACGCACCACAAGAAACGGAGATTGAAAGTTATGTCGTTGGAGGAATCAAACAAGACCTCAAAGCAGATGCCTTCGCAGGATTCAGTTTATGATGACCTTTTAGATAAGGGAAATGAGATTGGTCCAGACGTGACAGACATGCTCTGGACTGCTGCAAGGAAGGAATCATTAAGAAATGATAAAGAAAACAATAAAATGTGTTAAAATGTAACAGGGTGAACTACAAATGTCAGGAAACTGTGGTATAAATATAAATGTAGCAAAGAATACATTATGTATCCGCTGCTACCATCTACGTTCATCACCTTCGGGTGACGCAAGTAGGTCGCGGAACGGAGCGTTCATCTCATGATACACTTATACGGACTACTACTCGCAGCAAGTATGACCTGTGCCGAAATATCTGCAAAGATGGATCGAGTCAGGAACCATGAACAACTTAATCCTGTTGCAAAGCAGGAAATTATTGAAGTTTATAGGGAACACTGGGTAACAGTATTAGGACTAAAGTGCGACTGGGACGCAAACGACTAAAGGAACGGACCTTAAACAAGTCACTTAACTTTAGGAGTAAAACAAATGGCAAAAGTCGTTTACCGTGGGGTTTCTTACAACCCAGATGAGTACAAGGCAAAAGTACTCGCAGAAGCAGCACAAGAGAGAAATCACGATCTTATGTATCGTGGCATCAAACTTGTAAAAAACTATAAGTGAGGTTAGAACTATGGAAGTACTTCAAATTAGTATCGCCATGGTGGTTTTCTTAGCACTTATCTATGGTGAGGTTCAGTTACTGTTTAGAACAGGACACTGAGGCAATGAAAATCAGTCTGGAGTTTGATTCCCGTAACTGGGATTACAATCTTCCAGAATATGATGAAGACATACATGACCCTGAACAGGTCTTTGCCCTGTTATGTTACCGTGGAATACACTACGCCAAGTGGGTTACTTTAAATCCATTTGTCGTATCACCTAACTGGAAGATTAAATAGTTGATCTGGAGATCGACACAGAGACCCTGGGTATTGACACCTAGGGTCTTTTGTTGTACAATAAATAAGTGAAACATAAGTAAGGAGAGTCATGAAACTTTTTCTGGACTGTTCTGATGCTGAGTTAATCAAAACCTATTATGCAACAGGATTGATTGATGGTGTCACAACGAACCCATCACTCATGCTGAAGGCAGGTGAAGAACCCATGGAAGTATACAAAAAGATCTCAGATATCTTTCCATTCCATGCTTCGATCTCTGCAGAGGTAGTCGGTGACACAGCACAAGAAATGTTAGATCAAGCAGAACCCTTGATTAACATTGGACCAAATATTACTATCAAGGTTCCATGCACACCTCAGGGTTTAAAAGCATGTAAAGATTTAACCGATGATGATGTAGCGGTGAATGTTACATTAGTATTCGACACTTGCCAAGCAATCTTAGCAAGTAAAGCAGGAGCAACATATGTGTCTCCTTTTGTAGGCAGAGTATTTGACCAGTCGTTTGATGGCATTGGAGTCATCGAAGAGATCGCAGATGTATTCGCGACTCATAATTCAAAGACTGAAGTTTTAGCAGCATCTATCAGAGAGGTGTATCAGGTTGCCCAAGCATTTAAAGTGGGTGCTGATATCTGTACTATCCCAGGTAAAGTATTTGCAGGGATGTACTCTCACGTCTTAACAGATAAAGGTCTGGAGACTTTTGATAGAGACTGGAAGAACCTACAAGACGAATTAGGAAAACAAAAGTGAATTGCCAACAGACTGACGCAGACTTTAGACGCTTACCGCAATCAAGTGGAGGAACAATTATGACTAAAAGAGATCTACTCGCAAGAATCTACAATCACAAAAAGAATCTTTACAATGGTTACTATGAAGAACAGACAGAAGAATGGTCTGAGGGAGCACATCACATGCTCAACAAAATGTTAGAACTAGCACAGGAGTATGGTGATTAATGAAAAAGAAAAACTTAAAAACACTCATTCACGACATTGAGATAGCACTAGCAGAGTTGAAGTCTGAAGTTTATTCTGACGCTGCTGCTTACCGTATAAGTAGTGATACAGATAAGCACACTACATATCTTGACGTTAACGACGACGACGGAATCTGCGACTGATGATTACAAAAATCCTTGGGTTTACAATGGGACTATCTTTACTTCTAGTGACATTGGCGAGTCTTTCGGGTTTGTTTACTCTATACACAATACAGTTAATGGTAAACGCTATATCGGTAGAAAATACTTCTACCAATTCCGAACACCCAAGGGTAAAAAAAGAAAAGTAAAATCAGAATCAGATTGGAAAAAATATTATGGAAGTTCAAAAGAACTACTTGAAGATAAAAAGAAGTATGGTGATGAAGCGTTTAATCGCTTCATAATCAGCATACATAATACGAAAGGTCTGGTAAACTTTACTGAGACCAAACAGTTATTTCTCAACAATGTACTCACGGAGGCAATGGACGATGGAACCCCTGCATACTACAACTCAAACATCCTCGGACGGTACATGCGTAAAGACTATTTTAATACTTGACAGACACTAGCGAATCGGTTATACTACTGAGGTAGTTCAGAGACAACTTACATGAGTTGGATTGATTTCCTAGACGCTGACGTTGAAGAGGATTACCTCGACGTCCAGATCGATAAGTTGCATACTCTCGTTGACTTAGGTTACGAAGAGGACGCTGAAAAGTTGAATCTGAATATCAAAACTGCCTCCAAAATTCTTTTGGGTCAGTAGCACAGCGGATAGTGCAACTGCCTTCTAAGCAGTCGGTCGCAGGTTCAAATCCTGCCTGACCCGTTGCCCTTCACAGGGGCATTAACGGTCCATTAGAAAGGTACTTCATATGACTACAGCACAACGGTTCTCGTCGTGTCTCCCTACCCTTGAGGCAGCGGTTGACAGGCAGATCATGCTCGACTCTGATTATCCTATCATTCATAATCAATTAATGAAACACTATGAGGACAGAGGAGTTGACTTCTATGGTAATGTAGACGAGGATTATGACATCCTACTTGCTAAACTTGAATCCGACCTTTATTATTATGACCAAGACTAACATCATTTTGGAGCGATATCCTTATCGCTATGTTGAAGTTGGGACACTCGACAACGGGTTTCCCGACTATCGTATTCAAAAGTTTCATGAGTGGACCCAAAGGTACAGGGACATGTATCTCCTAGACAACTCTGTGCAACTGGATTATGTGATTGAAGATTTTGAATACACAAAATGGTTAGATCCTGATCCTGAGGTGCAAGCATACCGCAAGTACACATGATTACTTTTATTATTGTTGTAGTGCTCATCGCAGCAACTGCATTTCTTATACGTTATTACGATCCGCACATTTAATTCATTAAACTATGAACATGTACAATTTGGCAACACAAGCGTTGAGAGATGCTGTCAAGCAAGCACTCGATGATGAAGTAGATAGCAATCTACAGGGAGAACTTTGGAGGCACTATCAGGGTATGAAGTCTATTGCTTCACAACTCCAACCTGAGTCTGCAAAGTCTTCCCAAGCATACCGTCCACTTGGGGGTGAATTCTACACAACCCCAAGTACTTTCCCTACTGTATCTGAATCTTACGATCCAGATTACAATATAAATATCTCGTCTGGATCAAACGTGGCAGCAGAGTCAATCTCTTTCACGTCTGATATGAAGGATGTCGTCACCTTCTCCTGATCTTCCGCCAATAGATCTCATAAACTCGATGGCATATAAGCGCGACAGGAATCACATATCTTTGATTACCTGACGTCCAGACTACAGGGGGGTGGCGACACCCCTTCTTTTTTTTAATATTATGGAATGGTTAGTACCTAACAAACTCATGGTGGCATACGTTCAACCCTTCGAGGAGTTGGAAGCATATGCTATGAAAGCACTAGAAGAAAAGGTTCCTCTTGGTGATGAAGATAACGTATCTATCAAGAGAGAATATGCTATGGCAATACCACCTCTCTTTGAGAAGTGGATGATTGATACTGTCGATGAGATGTTCGATTTACACAAGGACGTCGGTGGTATCTTTGGAAACACTAAGGATAAGATGCGTATCGTAAAGATGTGGGCAAACGAGATGCACAAGGGTGATCAGCACCAACCCCATATGCACCAGTACTCATTATATTCCTTTACCTGTTATATAAGAACTACTAATGATGACGCTCCTTTCTATTTTATTTGGAATGAAACAGGAAATCCAGTGTACATAAACGAGGACTCTGTAGGCCACGCCTTGATTTTCCCTGCTAACCTCATCCATACAGTGTACCCTAAACAGACCGAAGACGTCAGGATTTCCATATCAGGTAACCTAATAATAGATGTTGACAAAACTTAATCTTTGCTATATAATAATGTAACGTTTCTTAACAAAGCAACAAATGACTACAACAACTGAATCAGGTGGCAGACAAAACGTCTTTGGCATCGAACCTCGTATGACCTATGACGAATCCTATGAAGGGTACGGTAGAAATGCTGAAAAACTCAATGGACGTCTAGCAATGCTTGGATTAGTAGCAGGAGTTATTTCGTATGTTACCACAGGAAACTTCTTTTTCTTTGGACTCGCAGGGTTCTAAGACACTGTGACATAACTGTCACACCAAATGTAAACAAACTCACACAGGAAAAAAACAATGACTCCAGAAGCAGAAAGATTTAACGGTTGGTGCGCCATGCTAGGTTTCGTAGCAGCAGTTGGTGCTTACGCAACTACAGGACAAGTAATCCCTGGTATCTTTTGATGAAGCAATTCGATAAAGAAAAATCAGTAAACAATCTGTTCGAGAAGAACAGCAGAGTAGAACCCCAGAAGATCTGGGCAGAAACTTGGAACGGTAGAGCAGCAATGGTTGGTCTATTCGCAGCAGGTATCTCTGATGCATTAACAGGACACATGTTCTTCGGCATGTTTTAATGGACAGTTTAAGTACTGTCGGTTCAATTAGTTATGGGCAAGCAATACTGTGGTGTCTATATCCATTCGGTGTCTTGATAGGGTTAGAACTCTTTCTAAGGGCACTGGATGGTGATGACGATGACGACGATCCAGAAGGCGGGGTAATGATGCCTGCCTACGCACAAAATTCTTAATTACACCTGAGGAGCACAAGGTAAAATGACCAATTTCAAATCATCTTTAAACTCTATCCCCCCATCAATGCATGGTATTCTAGAGTTCGCATTCTTTGTAGCAGTGGGGATTACTGCAGGGAACATGGGGTGGGTATAATGAAACCAGTCCCCCTAAAGGTAGTACCATACGTTTTCTTCGCATCACTGGTGCTGTCTACGATTACAGGGTTTCTACCCCAAGCAGTAATGACTGGAGTTTGAGTATAAATACTCATCTTTAAGTACTTTACAAAACTTAGCATCTCTGCTATACTAAATAAATCAACTGGGTGAGGGAATCCTCACCTTTTCTATGTGCACTCCGCAAACCGAGACCTATAGGGTGCCTAAACGAGTCTCTCATACCTCCGCCTGAGGGTGGCGAAGGAATATTTTATCAGTGTTTCCCTGCACTTTTACTAACCCTTTTTCAAATGACAACTCTTTCACGTTCAAAACAACGCGGTGGTCTCCTCTCAGGATGGGACGAACTGTGTAACTGGGTCACCTCAGTTGACAATCGCATCTATGTCGGTTGGTTCGGTGTCTTGATGATCCCTTGCTTGCTCGCAGCAGCAACTTGCTTCATCATTGCATTCATTGCAGCACCTCCAGTTGATATCGATGGTATCAGAGAACCTGTTGCAGGTTCACTTCTCTATGGTAACAACATCATCTCTGGTGCTGTCGTTCCTAGTTCAAATGCTATTGGTCTTCACTTCTATCCTATCTGGGAAGCAGCAACTCTTGATGAGTGGTTGTATAATGGTGGACCTTTCCAACTTGTAGTCTTCCACTTCCTTATCGGAATCACAGCATACTGTGGTCGTCAGTGGGAACTTTCTTACCGCTTAGGTATGCGTCCTTGGATCTGTGTTGCATACTCTGCACCAGTATCTGCAGCATTCGCTGTGTTCTTGGTCTATCCTTTCGGTCAAGGTTCTTTCTCTGACGCAATGCCTCTTGGTATTTCTGGTACTTTTAACTACATGTTCGTGTTCCAAGCAGAGCACAACATCCTAATGCACCCCTTCCATATGATTGGAGTCGCAGGTGTATTCGGTGGTTCACTCTTTAGTGCTATGCACGGTTCTCTTGTTACTTCTTCTCTTATCAGAGAAACTACTGAGCAAGAGTCACAGAACTACGGTTATAAGTTCGGACAAGAAGAAGAGACTTACAACATTGTTGCTGCTCATGGATACTTTGGTCGCTTGATCTTCCAGTATGCATCTTTCAACAACTCACGTTCACTTCACTTCTTCCTTGCTGCATTCCCTGTGGTCTGCATCTGGTTCACTGCAATGGGTGTGTCAACTATGGCATTCAACCTTAACGGTTTCAACTTCAACCAATCCGTCGTTGACGCAGGTGGTAAAGTGATTCCTACTTGGGCAGATATCCTTAACAGAGCAGGACTTGGTATGGAAGTTATGCACGAGCGTAATGCTCACAACTTCCCACTTGACCTTGCTGCTGCTGAGACATCTCAGGTTGCTCTAACTGCACCTTCAATTGGTTAATAAATAGTTTCGTTCGAGATGGAACTAAATAGAGGGGGACACAACCCCCTCTTTTTTTATGGCATTCTATTATCCAGAAGGAAGTTTTGGTCCGATTTGTGATGTAATTCTTCCTCCAAGCACAACAGAATATAAAAGACCAGGGGGTATTGAACCGCCAGAGGATCCTTCGATCGTAGTTATTGGTGACCCTAGAGACGACCCGCCTGAAGGTCCTCCTATTCGCCAGTTCTTCCCAGGATTACCAAGGTTTATAGAACAGAGATGTAAAGTAAGACCAGATGGATCTTTCCATGACTGTGAGTATGTTTATGATTTACCAGTCACTTGGGATTGTACTGGACAAAATCCTCCTAAGGAAGGTTGTGCAGGAGTCTTTCCAAATCCAAACTTTAACTTTGATCCCACGTTCTTTGTACCAAGATTAGCTGCTGACTCATGTATTGCTTGGGATCCAGAAATTAATATCAAACCTATTAAGTATTACACACCATCAGGCACAACAATAACAAAGTACAGGAAGCAGAAATCTACACCTATAACTTATCCTGTCACCAGTGCGACTCAAGAAACGGTTGTTACTAATGATATGGTTGTGCAGTTTGATTCTACAGGTGATAATCTTATAGTCTCAGGTAGTGCTACTAGTGGTAGAGTTGCATTGCAACTTGAATGGGATGACAATCCAAAGACTAAAGACACTGCTCTAGGAAAGATTGAGGTCAATGGTCTTAAATTTGTACAACACTATTGCAGGAACGTTGAAGATCTATCTCTTACGTTGTCTGGTACTTCTCTACTGAGTTGGGGAAATGGCACAGGAGAGCGTGGAGGGTTTAGAAAACCAACTGAACATGACAATATCGGAAATCAATATATTGCTTTTGGAACTTCAGGAACTTCTCCATTCAACTCTCTACAATCTACAAGAACTGCTGCTCTAACTCTAGATTTAGATAACGCAAATCATATTTTTGTGTATGCGACTTTAGGTAATGATACAAATGGTGGAGAAACAGTTAACAATTCTGGTGAAGGACTGAAAATAGTCTGGCCAGATGGAACTGAAAACGACGTTGTTGATCTAGAAGCACAGCAAGATAGTGGACAGAGTGTTAAAACATTTAAACAACGTAACTCTAAGTTTAGATATTGTGAGGTTCGTGTCCCTGTTGCATTTAGAAATTCAAATACAACAGTACAGTTCAAACAAACTATTGCAAACTCTAGCGGTGAATTAAAGACAAGTAATAACGTATCTCTTTCTGCATTCTTTAACCAATTAGGTGACCTTGAGATTACTGGACAAGGATCTGGTACACTCCAACTGGACTTTGATTGGAATGATAATCCAAACACTGCAGGAACTGCGGTATCAACAATCGAAGTTGGAGGACAAACTTTTACACAGAGTGGTGAGAAAGGGAGTCAATCAAAAAATATATCAATCTCTGCAGGACAAACTATTAACGTAACTTACAACGACAATACTGGAGGATATCGTTTAGTTGATAATGGTAGAGTTGTTTGTTTGATGGACGGTGATGACGATGATTGTAATGGAAATTTTAGAGTTGGTAATATCACCATGGATTCTATTACAACTAATGATCCAAACTGTTTTGATAGTATTGCTATTGCAAGGATTGGATATCGTGCAGGTGGCAGTAGTGCTGATGTCGAAGAAGCAACCGTTAGAAGGTCTAAGGTGATGACTGCAGGTACATATCCAATCACATACACAGATAGGGCACAAGCACCTACTCGTGATGATACATTCACCAAACTTAAATTTAAAGACAGTGGTGGTAACGATACGAATGCTACTTTCTCTGTAGTAGCAGATGGTAATGATGCCACTACGGTTGTCACTCAAGGATACTGGAGTGATGAAGGAAACAGGTATGCTGTATGGGTTAACCCAGAACAATGTACGTTACCATTACAACAGCAGACAGTAACTTATCTGATTCCTATTCCTGCCACTGACACATATACAATCACTGGTGGTAGTGATGATACAATGTCAGTTTTCTTGAATAACTCTTCCACACCACTTACAAACTTCGACAATGCACCTGGTGGTATCTTCGCAGGTGGTTCGTATACTACTCCTTATTCAGAGACTCTTACTATCAATGGTGGCACACTAACTTTGGTAGTAAGATGTACAAACTCTGCTGCAGGTTTTCTAGACGGTGATGGTTATCCGATTGGTAATGCGTACAACTGGAATAGAAATCCAGGTGGATGGTATCTAAAAATCTGTAGAGGATCATCTTGTTACGGTGGTCCTCAGTCACCTTGGGTCAAGTCTGGTCCTCACCAAGCATGGAACGCTCTGATGAATAAGTATGCTGTATACCCATCTAACGTAGAGACGCTCACTGGAGTGTCTCACACTGCAAGTGTAGAGGTTAATATCGCGCAGGCAGGTAACTATGTGATGGAAGTTTCTGCTGATAACAGTGCTGATTTTACTTTCGATGGAGTCGCTATCGGATCTCAGTCTGGTTTTGCGAGCAGTAGTACTATAAATATTAATAACGTAAGCATCGGACCTCATATTATTGGGGTCACAGTAACAAACGCAGCACCTGCTGCAGGCAACGCTGATGTCTGGTCTAAAAATCCAGGTGGAGTTGCATATACAATGAAACTAGCAGGGTCTTCTACAGTCAGTGCAAGTTTTAATTCTAGTGGTGGTATAACAACTACAGGTACAGGCAGTAGAGAGTTTACTCTCGACTTTGAATGGGATGATGACCCAAGCAATGCAGGAACTGCTCTAGGAACATACAGGATAGCGGGTGTAAACTTCAGACAAACTCCAGGTCAGACTTCAGGTAGCACTAGTCAAGTAGTTGTTCTTGAAGGAGGACGTACTTACAATGCAGTCATTGTTAGTAACTCAGGTGGGTTCAGATTGAAAAACAATAATAGTCAGTTGTGTTTCATGGATCGCGATGATGATGATTGTAATGCAAAACTTGACATTACCCCAGGTTCTAATGTAGACTTCTTTGCATCAACATCATTAGACCTAACTACAAGATCTGCTTCCAATTTAGGTAATCTTATTTGGAATACCAGAGATTCTGTAGGTTATGAACTCACTACAATTGCATCCGAAGGAGGGTATTAATGGACTTACCAAAGATAAAAAATGAAGATCTACCCAAGGAACTCAAAGAGATCCTAGGTGATGGAGACGCAGAGTTTGAAGCGATCATGGATCCAATGGACTATATGGACATTCAATTTGATCCTGACGCATGGTATGAGGGAAGAACTAAAGTTGCTGAGATGCTAGTTGAATCAAGAAAAAAACTAGAGGAAATCCGAAATGAGATTAAAAGACACGATAAAGGCAGCGAAAAAAATTATTAAAGCACGCAAAAATAACAAAGCGTGCTATACTAAAGAGGAAGTTTTATACGCAAAACTCCTGAAGCGACGTGCCGAAACAATGTTAGAGATCAAACACAATGTACGGTCATCAGAAAACACTTGACAAAACTTCGGGATCATGTTAGTATAAATACTCGGTGAAGGTGGGACGCCACCCGATTAAGTATTTCCGAATGCCTCAATTACTCGCGCTAGGTTCTTCTTCAATCACCTAACAC